>UOFZ01000157.1_pt1 | contig 24440 bp, 17 predicted proteins | sample 1989551 | NCBI WGS metagenome assembly UOFZ01 (sample SAMEA4712198, study PRJEB27164) | hydrothermal vent metagenome | biome: marine basaltic hydrothermal vent biome; feature: marine hydrothermal vent; material: mineral | place: Pacific Ocean | collected 2011-06-14/2011-07-23 | depth 1691 m
TCGGTCATATTCAAAACACGAGAAAATGACGAGTTCGTCGATGTCAGCAGCGATGAGCTGTTCAAGGGTAAAACCGTGGTTCTGTTTGCCCTGCCCGGCGCGTTCACACCAACCTGTTCGTCCACTCATTTGCCGCGTTACAACGAGCTGGCCGGAGTATTCAAACAAAATGGCGTCGATGAGATCATTTGCCTGTCGGTGAATGACGCCTTTGTCATGGATGCCTGGAAGCAAAATCAGGAAGCTGAAAATGTCACCCTGATTCCGGATGGCAATGGTGAATTTTCTGAGGCCATGGGCATGCTGGTGGACAAATCCGATCTCGGCTTCGGCAAACGCTCCTGGCGTTATTCCATGCTGGTAAAAGATGGCGTGATTGACAAGCAGTTCATTGAGCCGGACGTGCCGGGTGATCCTTTCGAGGTCTCTGATGCGGATACCATGCTGGCCTATATCAACCCGCAGGCGAAAAAACCCGAAGCGGTCAGTATTATCACCAAACCAGGCTGCCCGTTCTGCGCCAAAGCTAAGGCGATGCTGGAAGAAAGGGGCATGGTCTATGAAGAGATCCATCTTGGCCAGGATGCTACCTTGCGGTCTTTGCGTGCCATCACGGGCAAAGACACCGTGCCGCAGGTTTTCATTGGCGGCCGACACATCGGTGGATCGGAAGAACTGGCTTTATATCTGGAAACAGAACAGCCAGCCTGAGAAACAATCGCGTAGGGTGGGTACGATTTTGTGCCCACCGGGTTAATACTTTGTGGGGGTGTTTTCTCGGTCCCACGCGCCTGTGCGGGGCCGAGAGATACTACCCCTGCCTTGTTTTCATCTTGCGGGTGGTTCGCGCCGAGGGTATGGCTGAGAGGGGATCGTCGGGCCAGTTGTGTTTTGGATAACGTCCTTTCATCTCTTTTTTTACCTCCCGATAACTACTGTTCCAGAAACCGGCCAAATCCTGGGTAACCTGTATCGGCCGACGTGCGGGAGATAACAGTTGCAACTTTAATGTAACCCGGCCATTGGCAATCCGGGGCGTCTGCGTGCAGCCGAACATCTCCTGCAGGCGCACCGCCAGCACCGGCGGCCTTTCCTGATAGTCGATGCGAATCATAGAGCCGGAAGGAACCCGCAGGCGTGCAGGTGCAAGTTGTTCCAGTTTCTGCTGTAAATCCCAGCTCAACAAATTGCGCAAAATCGACGCCAGATCAAGTCCGGCAAGTTGTTTCATGCTGCGCACATTGTCCACATACGGCCCCAGCCATGTTTCCAGCGTTGCCAGCAGGTTCTCATCGGAGACATCCGGCCACAAACTGTCACCAGCGGCATCCCGATCCAGATGCCGTAACAGCATCAGCCGCAACTGCCAGTTCCGCAATTCATCGTTCCAGGGTAATAACCTTAAGCCCTTGCGCCGGATCTGCTGCAGAAGAACAGGCCGGGATTGTTCCAGCGGGAGGTTTTGCAGCGGTTTTCGTGAAATGACCAGACAGCCCACCCGGCGTTGATACTCGGCATTCAGACAATCCTGTTTATCATTCCAACTAACTTTATTGTCTTCGAAAACCAGTTTACTGAGGTGGTCTTCAAATAATTCGCTATCGAATTCTGCCGCCAGATAAATCTGATCTGTCGTCTGTCCCTGGCGTCCGCCTAAACCAGCGATAACCAGCCACTTACTATGCTGTAAGGGATCGTTTGCCCGCAGACAAACCGCCCGGCCATTGCTCATCTGATAATCAGCCCCCCCCACTTTGCGCCGCCGGGCAATTCGGTCCGGGTAGGCACAGGCCAGCAGGAAGCCTGCCCAGCGTGGATCGGATGGTTGTTCAACCGCTGCCGTTGCCGCATGGTTAATTAATTTTCGATAGGCGCGACTTTGTGTACACAAGCGTTGTATGCGGCCTTGCAGACGCCGTTCAATACGCGCATTGTTCGCAAACAGTTTCAGCCGCAACTGAATATCCGCAACAGTAGATGAGAGCGGATCCCGCTCACTCAGCAGCGCAGCAATATCACAGGCCAGCCCGCTCAGATTTAGAGGCTGCGCCATTAGCAACATATGCGCCAGGCGCGGATGAAGTGGCAAACGCGCCATTGCTTCGCCATGACGGGTCAATTTCCAGCCTTTATTCAGCGGCTCAAGTGCGCCCAGAGAACAAAGCAGTTGCACGGCGGTTGAATACTGTCCTGCGGCAGGCGGGTCCAGCCAGACAAGTTCATTCGGATCATCCACGCCCCAACGCTGTAATTGTAATGCCAGCGGTAACAGATCGGCCTGCTCAATGGCGGGGGGGGTAAAGGGGATTAACTGCTTCTGCTGATGTTCTGACCAAAGCCGATAACAGACACCAGCTTCAATACGCCCTGCCCGTCCCATACGCTGAATACTGGATGCTTGTGATATGCGGCGCGTGTGCAAACGGGACATCCCCGCAGCGGGATCAAACATAGCCTGACGATGCAGGCCGCTGTCGACAATAATCCGCACGCCTTCGATGGTCAGACTGCTCTCGGCAATGTCTGTGGCCAGAACGATTTTGCGCCCCCCGGTGGCTGCAGGCTCTATTGCCCGACGTTGTTGTTGCAGATCCAGATCGCCATATAACGGCACCAGAATAATATTTTTTTGATCCGCCAGTGCGGATCGCAATAACTCATGCAGACGACGAATTTCAGCCTGCCCAGGCAGAAAAACCAGTATGCTGCCCAGCTCGTCCACCAAGGCCTGTTTTATGCTCGCCAGCATGCGTGCGGGGAGTTCATGGTATAGCCGTTCAGGAGCAATAAAACCCGCCCCGTATCGGATCTCAACCGGATACAGACGACCTTCACTTTTAATCACCGGCGCATCGTTCAACAGCGTCGCCAGTCGCGCCCCCTCAAGGGTAGCCGACATAATCAAAATCTTCAGCGCGGGTTGTTCTCTAAATAACGCACGCCCCTGCAGGGCCAGTGCCAGGCCGAGATCAGCATCCAGACTGCGTTCATGAAATTCATCGAAAATAAGCAGGCCAATGCCTTCGAGAGAAGGATCATTCTGCAACATACGCGTGAGTATACCTTCGGTGACCACCTCGATACGGGTCTGCGCACTGATCCGATTCTCAAGCCGAACCCGATAGCCCACCGTCTGACCCACCGCCTCGCCCAGCGTGGAGGCCATGTATTCCGCCGCCGCGCGCGCCGCCAGACGGCGGGGTTCCAGCATAATGATTTTCTGCTCTCCCAGCCAGCCAGCGTCGAGCAGAGACAGCGGCACGCGCGTGGTTTTACCCGCCCCCGGCGGGGCTTCCAGCACCACTTCATGCCGCTCTTGCAAGGCAGCATGTAAATCAGCAAGAACAGCTTCTATGGGTAATAGGGGACAGACCACGATTTATCCAGTTTCGTCTTCGACGCCAATTCTTGCCAGTCTATCACTTGCGCAGAAACCGTGGTCTGTCCCCTATTCTTTTTTCAGAAACCGTGGTCTGTCCCCTATTCTTTCTTCTTTAGCGAATACAATCCAGCGATCCCATATAGGGTTTCAATACTTCGGGCACACTGATACTGCCATCTTGGTTCTGGTAGTTTTCCAGTACCGCTACCAGGGTGCGGCCAATGGCCAGCCCGGAACCATTGACGGTGTGCACCAGTTCCGGCTTGCCGGTATCCGGATTACGCCAGCGGGCTTTCATGCGTCGCGCCTGAAAGTCTTCAAAATTACTGCAGGATGAAATCTCGCGGTAGGCCTGCTGGCCGGGCAGCCAGACTTCCAGATCGTAGGTCTTGGCGGAAGAAAAGCCCACGTCACCGGCGCATAGCGTAACCACTCGATAAGGGAGTTGCAGCCGTTTCAGGACTCCCTCTGCGTGTTCAGTCAGTTCCTCCAAGGCCGCATAGGAGTCCTGCGGACGAACAATTTGTACCATTTCGACTTTCTCGAACTGATGCTGACGAATCATTCCGCGCGTGTCCCGACCATAAGAGCCCGCTTCGCTGCGAAAACAGGGTGTGTGACAGACAAATTTTCGCGGCATGTCATTATGGTCAACAATCACATCACGTACGATGTTGGTCACCGGCACTTCGGCGGTGGGGATCAGGTAAAAATCATGCTCATGCCGCAGCTTGAACAGATCCTCTTCGAATTTGGGCAACTGTCCGGTGCCACGCAGGCTGTCGGCGTTAACAATGTAGGGAACGCAGGTTTCAACATAGCCGTGTTCCTGGCTGTGCAGATCCAGCATGAACTGGATCAGGGCGCGATGCAGCCGGGCAATGCCGCCACTCATGACGGCAAAGCGCGAGCCGGTAATTTTCACTGCGGTTTCAAAATCCAGCAGGCCACAGGCTTCGCCCAAATCCACATGATCGCGGACTTCAAAATCAAATTTACGCGGCTCACCCCAGCGGCGAATTTCAAGGTTGTCGTTTTCATCCCGGCCATCCGGCACGCTCTCGTGCAAAAGGTTGGGAAGATGCATCAAGAGCTCATTTAGTTCAGCCTGCACCCGCGCCAGTTTTTCTTCATTGGCCTTGAGCTGCTCAGCCAGCTTGGACACGGCGGAAAAAAATTCAGCGGCGTCTTCGCCTTTGGCCTTGGCCTGACAATTGGCTTTTGACTTTGTGTTTCGCTCACTGTGTAACTGAATGGCTTTTGACTTTGTGTTGCGCTCACTTTGTAACTGTTGAGTGTCTACCTGCAGTTGTTTGCGTTGTGATTCCAGTTTTTCAAACAAGGCCGTGTCGAGGGTATAACCGCGACGCGCCAGACGCGCGGCACAGCCCTGTAAATCATTGCGTAACAGTTTTGGATCTAGCATGCGGGTCCTTGAAATTCCATACTCTGGTTTGGCTGTATAATCAGTGTAGTTGTTATATATTCACTTTGGCGTTCCAGGTCACCATATGACCTGGCTTGATGTGCTCTGACAGATGTTCGATGGTTTCCGCGATTTTTCCCGGCGTATCGAAAAACTCCACCACCAGGGGCAAATTCAGGGAAAGATCCAGCAGGCCGATACCATGAATCGTACCCGAATCACCATATCCTGAAATGCCGCGAAACACCGTCAGGCCGCGCAGCTTTTCCCAGTTATGCAGACGCTTGATCAGGCTTTTCAACTGTCCTTCACCTTCCGTCAGATAAATACGCACCATGGTCACGTCGGTTGAGCTTGTATTGTTTGTATTCATAATTGTCGTCCCAGTATGACGCCAGTCCAGCAGGCCATCAGGCTGATGGTCAGGCTAAAGAAAATATTCAGTAGCGCTCTGAATAATTCGCCGTTTTCCACCAGATTCAGCGTTTCAATTGAAAACGTTGAAAAGGTGGTGAAGGCACCCAGAAAGCCAATCAACAGCAGCGGTCGCCAATGACCGCCCAGATCAATCCGCTCCAGTAACAGAATATAGAAAAACCCCATTAACAGAGAACCCAGTACATTAACGCTCAAAGTACCGTAGGGAAAGCCCCGCCCCAGCAGGCTATGCACGCCGTTGGAAACCAGATAACGCGAAACCGCCCCCAATGCGCCACCGAGGGCGATAAACAACAGGTTATTCATATCTAAATTATACCGTACTTGATTTCAAATAAATGGCAACTCAATCCAGCTTGCCGGCCTTTTTATCCAGTTGGCGCAGATGCGCCAGTTTTTCTGCAATTTTGATCTCCAGGCCGCGGGGAACGGGTTCATAATAATGCTGCTCGCCGATTTCTTCCGGAAAATAATGTTCCCCCGCCGCATAGGCTTCCGGCTCGTCATGGGCATAGCGATACTCGCGGCCGTAGCCCAGTTCCTTCATCAAGCGGGTGGGCGCATTGCGCAGATGCACGGGGATTTCTGCCGAACCGGCGTCCTTCACCTGCGCCACCGCCTTGTTATAAGCTTTATAAACCGCATTACTCTTGGCGGCACAGGCCAGGTACAGGACCGCCTGGGCAATCGCCAGCTCACCCTCCGGACTGCCCAGCCGCTCCTGCACATCCCAGGCGTTGAGCGCCAGGGTCAGGGCGCGGGGATCGGCATTGCCGATATCTTCACTGGCCATACGCACCACGCGCCGGGCAATGTACAGGGGATCACAGCCACCATCGAGCATCCGCACCAGCCAGTACAGGGCCGCATCCGGGGCGGAACCGCGCACCGATTTGTGCAGTGCGGAAATTTGATCATAAAAGGCCTCGCCCTGCTTGTCGAAACGACGCAGACCGGTGGACAAAACCTCGTTCAGCACCGCCTCGCTGATGACCTGTTCACCTTCCTGTTCAAAGCTGAGATCAGCCGCGATTTCCAGCAAATTGAGGGCGCGCCGGGCGTCGCCATCGGCCAGCTGCGCCAGACGAGCGATCAGATCAGCCTCTATTTTGATCTTGCGTGAGCCAAGACCGACGTCCTTATTCTCTAACGCCCGTCTGAGGACGACCACCAGCTCTGCCGTTTGCAGGGACTTGAGTACATAAACCCGGGCGCGGGACAGTAGCGCATTGTTCAACTCAAACGAGGGATTTTCCGTGGTCGCACCAATAAAGGTAATGGTGCCATCTTCCACAAAGGGCAAAAAGGCATCCTGCTGCGACTTGTTGAAACGGTGCACTTCATCCACGAACAGAATACTGGCGCGACCCTGCTGTTTGAGCGCTTTGGCCTGTTCCATCGCCTGACGAATATCCTTAACCCCGGAGAGTACGGCGGAGAGGCTCAAAAATTCCGCGTCGCAGTAATGCGCTATCAGACGCGCGAGAGTGGTCTTGCCGGTGCCCGGCGGACCCCAGAAAATCATCGAATGCAGGCGTCCTGATTCGATAGCTTGATGCAACGGTTTGTCCGGCCCCAGCAGGTGAGACTGTCCGGCAATCTCGTTCAGCGTCTGCGGACGCATGCGATCCGCCAGTGGCCGCCATGCAGCCGCCTCGGAAGACGCAAATAAATCAGGGGCCTCGGTCATTGTTTACCAATAATATCGACGCCTTTGGGGGGGATAAACGTAAATGTCTTATCCGCCAGCCGAATATTCACTTTCATATCGCTAAATTCCAGGCGCGTGGTCTGACCAAAACTATCGAGCATTTCCATTTTTGTCAGGGTATTATTTTTAAACGCCAGAAATACCGACTCAAAACCGGCATCGTTCTGCTTCGGCGTGAGCCGGTACCAGTCGACCCCCTTTTTCTTCCCCTGATGACTGACCTGATAATTATCTTGCAGGAGTTTTAAACTGCTAAGAACCATTGCCGGTGAATTGGCCAGCGCATCCGTTTGCGGTTTGACAATAATCTGTTCCAGATCTTCATCATAGGACCAGAGTTTTTTGCCATCGGCCACATACAGTTGTTTATAAGGCTTCATATACTGCAGACGGAACTTGTCCGGCCGCTCGACCTGGATAGAGCCATGACTGCTCTGTATCAGTTTTTTGTCGGCATCAAACTGTGACTGGCTGAAGTGAGCGCTGAAGTTGCGGGTATGCGCAAAAAAATCATTCAGCGAACTGGCCTGGGCTGCTGATAACCCGAGCAGGCACAGGTTAAACGTAATAAGAACACGGACAAAAAGAGGCTTAAGCATGAGTTATTTAATCATTAGCGAACGGGGTATTAAATTGTAGGATGGGTCGAGCGAAGCAAAACCCATCGTACCCACATATGACAGAATCATCCACGTTTACAGACGAGACGCGTTAATCTTTAGGTGGGGGCGGCGCCAACACTTCACGACTGCCGTTATTCTCCAACGGTCCAACAATACCGGCCATTTCCATGGCTTCGACCATACGTGCGGCACGATTATAACCTATTTTCAGCCGCCGCTGGACGCCCGAGATCGACGCTTTGCGGGTTTGGGTAACAATTTTCACCGCCTGATCGTAGAGCGGATCGGATTCCGAGTCCGCCGCCATCGCTGCTGCACTACCGGCATCCGGCTCATCGATACCGGCCAGCACTTCCTCGACATACTGCGGCTGACTGTTTCTCTTCAGTTCTTCAACAACATTATGTACTTCGTGATCATCCACAAAGGCGCCATGAATGCGGGTCGGCACCGCCGTTCCGGCGGGCATATAAAGCATATCGCCATGTCCCAGCAGCTGTTCTGCCCCCATTTGATCGAGAATGGTGCGCGAATCCACGCGGGAAGACACCTGGAAGGCGATACGCGCCGGGATATTGGATTTAATCAGGCCGGTCAGCACATCCACCGAGGGCCGCTGGGTAGCCAGGATCAGATGTATGCCGGAGGCGCGGGCTTTCTGCGCCAGGCGTGCAATCAGTTCTTCCACTTTCTTGCCCACCAGCATCATCATGTCCGCCAGTTCATCCACCACCACCACGATATACGGCAGGGTTGAAAGTTCCTGTGCAGGCAGGGCTGAATCTTCGGGATGCAGGGGATCAAGAATAGGCTTGCCGGCATCATGGGCTTCTTTCACCTTGCGGTTATAGCCGGCGATATTGCGCACCTTGAGCGCCGCCATCAAACGATAACGATTGTCCATTTCCGCCACACACCAGCGCAGGGCATTGGCCGCTTCCTTCATGTCGGTGACTACCGGCGCCAGCAGATGTGGAATACCATCATAAATAGACAGCTCCAGCATTTTCGGATCGATCATGATCAGGCGAACTTCATTGGGAGTCGCGTTGTACAACATACTTAGAATCATGGCATTGAGCGCCACCGACTTGCCCGCACCAGTGGTGCCGGCCACCAGCAGGTGAGGCATTCGCGCCAGATCCACCACCGTCGGCTGGCCGTTGATGTCCTTGCCCAGCGCCAGAGTCAACGGCGATTGCGCATCGGCAAACTGGGACGCTTTCAGATTGTCGATCAAACGCACGATCTCGCGCTGTTCGTTGGGAATTTCCAGACCCACGGTGGTCTTGCCCGGAATCACCTCCACTACCCGCACACTGATCGCCGACAGGGCGCGAGCCAGATCCTTGGCCAGGTTGGTTATCTGACTCACTTTCACACCCGGCGCGGGTTGCAATTCGTAACGGGTAATCACCGGCCCCGGATGTACCGCCACCACTTCGACCTGTACCCCGAAATCCTGTAACTTCAACTCCACCTGACGGGAAATAGCTTCCAGCGCCTCCCGCGAGAGAGTGTATTTGCCCGGCTTTGACGCATCCAGCAGGGACAGTGGCGGTAGCGAACTATCCCCCTCCGCCTCAAACAGGGGGATCTGTTTTTCCTGTTCGACCCGGCGGCTTTGTTTGATTATTTTTTCAGGCGTTTTAATCACCGGTGTCTTATGCTTGAGCACCGGCTCGCGACGTTTTTCGGCCTTGATGCGTTGTTTGGCCAACTGGACTTTCTGACGCCGGGCCTGCCAGATCTCAAACGCTCGGGTCAAGCCTGTTGCCAACCCGGCACGCAGAACCAGAAACAGACGCAGCAGTTTATCCCCCAGCAGCAGGGTCAGACTGCCGGTGGCGTCGATCAGTTTGATCCAGGAAAGATTGACAAACAGGGTTGCACCGCTAAAAAACAGCGCCAGCAGCAACAGCGTGGCCCCGATGAGATTGAACGCGCCTTGCATTTGCCTCCCCACCAGATCGCCCAGAATACCGCCCGCGTTCACCGGCAGCAGGCTGACCACGGCATTGTCATGCAAACTGGCCAGTCCACAGCCCGCAATCAGGGTCAGGACAAACCCGCCAAAACGCAGCATGAAGCCACGCCGATCAGTGGGAGCAGATGCCTGTGGCTCATCCCGGCCCTGATAAAGTTGCCAGCCGGCAAACGCCACCATCAGCGGAAACAGATACGCCAGATAACCGAACAGGGTGAAAAAAACATCGGCAAACCAGGCACCGGTCGGCCCCCCCAGATTGGCTACCCGAGTACCCAGGGCGGCACTGTGAGTCCAGCCGGGGTCCGCAGGCTGATAACTGAACAGGGCGAGAAAAAAATACAGGGCGCTAAAACCAAAAATAAACAGGGCACCCTCGCGCAGGCCACGGCGTAAATGACCGGCCAGAGGCGCACGCACCGCCAGTTTTTGACTTGCCTGGGACATATTCTTAAACCTGAATATTAGATAAAAGTTCTAAACACTTAATTTATAGTATATTTATATTTTATTATCAGGTGTTTTGCAAGCTGGGAAGTCGAATGTTTCCTTCTGCAACATTGATACCTGCGGCCAGATCCGGCTGTTTTTCCCAGCCCGTCTCACACAGCCGCAAAATATAGGGCAATAATGCCGCCGACAGCGCCTGTGAAGCGGTGCGCGGCACCGCCCCCGGCATGTTGGTAACCCCGAAATGCAGCACGCCTTGCCAGAGGAAGGTAGGATTTTCATAGCTGGTGGGCCGGGTGGTTTCGATACAGCCACCCTGGTCCACTGAAATATCCACGATCACACTGCCCGCACGCATTTGCTTTACCGTCTCGGCGCTCACCAGATGCGGTGCTTTTTCACCTGGGATCAGCACCGCGCCAATGAGCAGATCGGCACGGCAAACCGCCTCATGAATGCTTTGTTTAAACGGATGCAAGGCAGTCACGTTGCCGCCCAGGGCGCGCATGTGTTCGAGTTTTTCACGACTGCGATCAAAGACTGTCACTTCGGCGCCCAGTGCGGCTGCCAACAGCGCGGCATTGCCACCCGCTACACCGGCGCCTAAAATTACCACATGCCCGCGTTCGGCCGCCGGTACTCCGCCCAGCAGTACGCCTCGACCACCCTGCGGCATGTGCAACAAATGCGTACCGGCCTGTACCGCGATGCGTCCGGCAATATCGCTCATGGGCGCCAGCAGGGGCAGACGACCATTTTCCATAACCGTTTCAAACGCCACTGCGGTAAGACCAATATCCTGTAAGGCTTTTGTCAGCGCCGGTTCGGCCGCCAGATGCAAATAGGAAAACAGCAAATGATCCTTGCGCAACAAGGGCCACTCCTGCGGCTGTGGTTCCTTTACTTTGACAATCAGTTCCGCCTCGGCATACAGGCTCGACGCATCGTCGAGAATATCCACACCCAGCGCAGTATAATCTTCATCCGCATAACCGCTTAAAATACCCGCGTCTTTTTGCAGGTATACCCGTTGCCCCTGTCTGATCAGTTCAGCCGCGGCATCCGGGATCAAAGCCACACGTCCTTCACGGATTTTAACTTCCTTTGGAATACCTATTTTCATGTTGCTATTTCATCCTCAATACTGACTTTACCCACTGGCTGGCTTTAACGTACCATATGTGTATGGATGATCGATGACTTCTCCTGACGCCAGCAATGCAATCGCATTTATTTTTTCCTGCTTCTAGTTAGCACAAGTAAAATTTTTTTGGAGTTTAGCACATGAGTGATACCAAACATTGTCGCCTGTTGATTCTTGGTTCCGGACCGGCCGGTTACACCGCCGCCATTTACGCTGCACGCGCCAACCTGCAACCCGTGCTGATCACCGGTATGCAGCAGGGCGGTCAGCTCATGATGACCACCGAAATAGACAACTGGCCGGGTGACCCGGAAGGCCTGCAGGGACCGGGACTGATGGAACGCATGCGCCAGCATGCGGAACGCTTTAACACCGAGTTCGTATTCGATCATATCAAGCAGGTGGACTTCAGCAGCAAACCCTATAAATTAACCGGCGACAGCGGCAGTTACACTTGCGATGCCCTGATCATCGCCACCGGCGCCTCGGCCATGTATCTGGGACTGGAGTCGGAAGAAGCCTTCAAGGGTAAAGGGGTTTCCGGTTGCGCCACCTGTGACGGCTTCTTTTATCGTGACAAACCCGTTGCCGTGGTCGGTGGCGGTAACACCGCCGTTGAAGAAGCACTTTATCTTTCCAACATCGCCTCGCATGTTACCGTGATTCATCGCCGTGACAAATTCCGCTCGGAAAAGATTCTCGCCGATCAACTCATGGAAAAAGCTAACAACGGCAACGTCACTATCGAATGGAACCATGCCGTGGATGAAATACTCGGTGATGATTCCGGCGTCACCGGCGTGCGCATTAAAAACACCGAGGATGGCAGCACCAAAGACATTGACGTACACGGTATTTTCATTGCCATCGGCCACAAACCCAACACCGATATTTTTGCCGGACAACTGGACATGGAACACGGCTATCTGAAAGTCAAAAGCGGCAGCGACGGCAATGCCACCGCCACCAGTGTAGAAGGCATTTTTGCCGCCGGTGACGTCGCCGATCACAATTACCGTCAGGCTATCACCTCCGCCGGCTCCGGCTGCATGGCGGCGCTGGATGCCGAACGTTATCTGGATTGTCAGGAAAAATAACAGGCCGCCGAAAATTTAGTAACGCAGGGGGCACGTTGTTTTGTACCCCCCCGGCTTTTCAAACGAAACCACAGTAAACACAAAAGCTGATTTTCATTTACAAAATTAAAATATACCGCCTCGAAAATTGGCTGGAAGCCTCCTACACTTGTTAGTATGGATACAGAGCATGTTCTCGGTGAAAACGGCACTGCTTTTCAGGTTACTGACTTTGAGGCAGGTCAATCGATCATCCACGAACTGGCGCAACAGGCACGCACCAGTCTGCATGTTTTTGACCAGGATCTGTCCGCCAGGCTGTTTAACTCCACTGCCTTTATAAATTCACTTCGGCAACTGCTGGCCAATAACCGCCATGCAAACATCAAACTGCTGGTGGCGGATATCAACCGCGCCCGGCATAATGCACCACAGCTTTTTCAACTCAACTATCGCGCCCCCAGTCATGTGCAAATACGTCAGTCTGATCGTGCTTATCACCATGTTTTTGTAGTTGCTGACGCTACCGGCTATTTTGATCATCGCATGGGCAGCGGTCATGAAGCCGAGATCAATTTCAACCATCCCGCAAAAGCCGTCAGCCTGATCAGTTTTTTTGACAGCATCTGGAATTACAGCCCGGTGCCGGGTGATGCCGAGAAACCCAGTCTGTAACCGAGGCTGGAAATATAATCAGTTAATTGACATACATCATTACCCGGTAGTAAAAAACACGCCTATGCTTAAGCAAGGGATTTGACATTTCCAGGTACAGGGCTGTTTACTAAACTTGAGGGAGTCATCTCGTGCAAGAACATTTTGAGCCTGCTATCAATAACTGGTTTCGCAGCCAGGAAGAAAACCGCATTTTTAAAATTGTCGCTATCGATGAGGACAGCGAGACCATTGAAATTCAATACTTTGAAAGTGATATCGAAGAACTGGATTTTGATACATGGAATGAACTTCATCTTGAACCCGTAGCCGAACCGGAAGACTGGTCGGGACCGTTTGATGATCTGCTGGCGGATGATATGGGGGATACCGACAACCCTAAACATCCAGACAACTGGTCCGATCCACTTGCTGATGTAGAGTAAAGAATCAAGAATACTGATGCCCAAAATCCTTTCCGTAAGTAATGAATTTCCACTTGATGATAATCTGATTTACCTTAATCATGCTGCGGTCTCACCCTGGCCGCAACGCACTGGCATCGCCGTCAGACATTTTGCTGAAGAAAACGTCCATCAGGGCGCATATCACTACCCTGAATGGTGGGCGCAGGAAAACCATCTGCGCGAGCAACTGGCGCAACTCATTCATGCGCAAAGTCCGGATGATATAGCACTTCTGAAAAATACCTCCGAAGCTCTATCCGTGGTCGCTCACGGTCTTGACTGGCACAAAGGGGATAACGTCATCATCAGTGACGAGGAATTTCCTTCCAACCGCATCGTCTGGGAATCCCTGCAACAACAGGGCGTAGAATTGCGTCAGATCAGCCTGCGCTCGGCCGCCTCCCCGGAGCAGGCGCTGATCGATGCCATGAATGAAAATACCCGCCTGCTATCTATCAGCTCGGTGCAATATGCCAGCGGCCTGCGAGTCAAGCTTGCACAATTGGGTGAGGCCTGTTCCCGGCGTGGCCTGCTGTTCTGTGTCGATGCGATCCAGAGCGTTGGCGCACTGCAAACTGATGTACAGGAAATGCAGGCAGACTTTGTCATGGCCGATGGCCATAAATGGATGCTGGGACCGGAAGGGCTGGCGTTTTTCTACAGCCGCCCTGCGGCCCGCGAGCAATTGCATCTGCATCAGTATGGCTGGCATATGGTCGAGGACTATCTGAATTTTAACAATACAAACTGGCAGATGGCACAAAGCGCCCGCCGCTTTGAATGCGGCAGCCCCAACATGCTCGGCATCCATGCCCTGAGCGCCAGCCTCTCCCTGCTGCTGGAAACCGGCATGGACATAGTCGAGCAACAGTTGCTGGACAATAGCCGGCATCTGTTCGCAGAAATCAGGTCCAGCCAAAACCTGAGAATATTATCCGACACGGCTGAGGGCCGCTTTGCCGGTATTGTCCTGTTCCAGCACCGGCATATTCCCGCCGCCCAGTTATATCCCCGGCTGATGGAAAAAGGTATCGTCTGCGCTGCACGTGGCGAAGGGCTGCGTTTTTCTCCGCATTTCTATACATCTAAAGACCAAATCAGCACTGCTGTCAGGATTGCCGATAGCCTGGATTGATGGTTTCCTGAGCATTTATACTTCTCCCTATCTTTCTTTACGCTGTCAACGCTTCTATTTGATTTTTCTACTAGAATTAAAGCAGGTTGCGGTTAAACCAACAGGTATGGCAGGCCACTTTCTTACATCAGGATAGAGAAAAATCTATGGCGGCAGTTGGCATCAGAAAACGCTTGCTGGGTACGCTTACCCGTTGGCTGAACCAGGAATCCAGCCCTGATTACAATCTCGCGCCTCTATCCAGTTTTGAGCGCCTGTGTTATGAAATTCGCCCCGGTGATGTAATCCTGGTCGAGGGCCGCAGCCGGGTCTCGGAAGTCATCAAGCTCATCACCCAAAGTCCCTGGACCCATTCGGCCCTTTACATTGGCCGTCTCTACGAACTCGGGGACCGCCCCCTGCAAAACAGGCTGGTGAGCGAGTATCGACTTGAAAGGGATAAACCCTACATCATCGAAGCCCTGCTCGGCGAAGGCACGGTGATTTATCCGCTGGAAAAATACAGCAAGGAACATTTACGCATCTGCCGTCCCAAGGGACTGTCACCCGAGGATACGGGCAAGGTAATTCACTATGCGGTCAACCGCCTGGGCAACGATTACGATATTCGCCATTTGCTGGATCTGGCGCGCTTTATGTTGCCCTATGCTATTTTGCCGCGACGCTGGCGTTCGAGTCTGTTTTCACACAATGCTGGCATCCAGACCCGCACAGTATGTTCCACCATGATCGGCGAAGCCTTTCAGTCTGTGCGTTTTCCCATTCTCCCCTTTGCCGAGAAAACTCCGGATAACAAGATCCATCTGTACCAGCGCAATCCGCGTCTGTTGACGCCACGGGATTTTGATTTTTCTCCCTATTTCGACATTGTTAAATATCCTTTTTTCAACTTTGATGACCTGTCTCTCTATCGGCGCCTGCCCTGGGCCGGTTCAGATCTGTACTGCAACAACCTGGACGACTGTTACACCACCCCGCCCACGGTTCCCGATAGCGTAAACGAAACAGGGAACTCGTCCGGCCAATCCAGTTCAAATAATACAGCAGCGACAACATCTGTTAATCCACAAGGAGAAAGCTCATGAACCCGCCTGCCAAACAGCAACGTAACTGGCGTCTGCGCTGGATTTCAGAACCCCTGTTAAAAATATTCCGCCGAATTACGCCGCATATGTCGCAGACCGAACGTGAGGCGCTGGATGCCGGTTCGGTCTGGTGGGATGGCGAGCTGTTTAGCGGTCGACCAAAATGGAAAAAACTGCGCCAGCTACCCACACCGCAGTTGAGCGCCGAGGAACAGGCTTTTCTCGACGGTCCGGTCGATGAGCTCTGCGCCATGATCGATGACTGGGAGATCACCGCCGAGCGAGACGATCTGCCCCCGAAAGTCTGGGAGTTTATTAAAAAGAACGGTTTCTTCAGCCTGATTATTCCCAAATCCTACGGCGGGCTGGACTATTCCGCCCTCGCCCATTCCGCTGTGGTCATGAAAATTTCCACCCGCAGCATTACCGCCGCAGTTACCGTCATGGTGCCCAACTCGCTGGGACCAGCCAAACTGCTGCTGGAATACGGCACCGAAGAGCAAAAGAACCATTATCTACCTCGCCTGGCTAGCGGTGAAGAGGTTCCCTGCTTCGCCCTCACCAGTCCCCATGCCGGCAGTGACGCCGGTGCCATCCCCGACTACGGTATTGTCTGTCGGCAGGATTTTCAGGGCCGGAAAGATGTGCTCGGCATGCGCCTGACCTGGGAGAAACGCTATATCACATTGGGTCCTGTTGCGACCCTGTTGGGACTGGCATTCAAACTCTACGATCCCGATCAGCTGCTGGGAGAAGAAACCGATCGCGGCATTACGCTTGCGCTGATCCCCACGGATACCGAGGGAGTAAACATCGGTCGCCGCCATAACCCGCTCAACATCCCTTTTATGACCGGGCCGAACAGTGGCGAGAATGTGTTCGTGCCGCTGGACTGGATCATCGGCGGTCAGGAACGCATCGGTCAGGGCTGGCGTATGCTCATGGAATGCCTGGCTGACGGGCGTGGCATTTCCCTGCCGGCGCTGAGTACCGGGGCCGGCAAACTGGCGGCGCGTGGAATTGGTGCCTATGCACGGATTCGCACCCAGTTCAAACTTCCCATCGGTCGCTTCGAAGGGGTGGAAGAAGCGCTGGCGCGTATCGGTGCGTATACCTATATGATGGATGCCGCCCGCACCCTCACCGCCACGGCGCTGGATCGCGGTGAAAAACCCTCGGTGATCTCGGCCATCGTTAAATACCACCTGACCGAGCGCATGCGTAAGGTCATCAACGATGCCATGGATATTCTGGGCGGCGCCGGTATCTGTCTTGGTCCGCGCAATATCATGGGCCGCGCCTACCAGGGCATCCCCATCAGCATCACGGTCGAGGGAGCCAATATTCTTACCCGCAGCATGATCATCTTCGGTCAGGGCGCGATTCGCAGTCACCCCTATGTGTTTAAGGAAATGGAAGCCATTGATGAAGAGGATCCGGATCTATCACTGGAAAAATTCGATCGCGCCCTGTTCGGCCACATACGCTTCGTGATGATGAACAGTCTGCGCAGCCTGTTTCACGCACTGACCGGTTCCCTGTTCATTTTTGTTCAGGGTCCCGGCCCGGCCCGGCGCTACTACCAGCATCTTACGCGCATGAGCGCGGCCTTCGCCCTGCTCACCGATGCGGCACTAATCACACTCGGCGGTACGCTGAAACGCAAGGAAGCGCTCTCGGCCCGACTTGGCGATGTACTCAGCCACCTGTATCTGGCCTCCGCCGTACTCAAACGCTTTGAGGATCAGGGCAGTCCCAAATCCGATCAGCCTCTCCTGCACTGGGCCTGTCAGCACTCCCTCTCGGAAATTCAGAATGCCATCGATGGCCTGTTACAGAACTTTCCCAATCGCCCGGTCGCTTTTATACTGCGCTGGATGATCTTTCCGCTGGGGCGGCATTTCTCACCCCCTTCAGACAAAATAGGCCACCAGATTGCAGAGCAGTTACTGATTCCCTCCAACTCGCGCGACCGTCTCACCGATGGCGTCTATCTTCCCAAAGCAGAGCATGAAGCCCTTGCCCGGCTGGAAGATGCGCTGGCCAAAGTCATCCGCGCCGATCATGCCGAACGCAAACTGCGTCAGAATTTGCGCGACTACAAGGTGGATTATCACGGTCTTGAAGGTATGCTTGAAGCCGGGCTTGAAAAAGCTATTATCAGCGAACAGGATGCCGAGCTGATTCGGGCAGCCGATGCCGCACGCACCAACGTTATCAAGGTGGATGATTTTCCAAACCAGCCCGTTAAATAACCGGACAGGAAACCGACATGGCCGAAACCGAGAACAATAACAGTAGTAATATTGAAACCGGCGCAAAGAAAAAGGCAATTCGCCGCAAGCGCAGCACAAACAACGGACAGGCAGTCTATATCATCGATGGCAGCCGCACCCCGCAACTAAAAGCCCGTAACAAACCCGGCCCCTTTCGTGCTGCCGAACTGGCCATCGGTTGTGGTCGCCCGTTGCTGGCGCGCCAGCCCTTCGAGCCGGACGCCTTCGATGAAGTCATCATGGGCTGCGTCATGCCGGGTCCGGATGAAGTCAATATCGGCCGGGTCATCAGCCTGCGTCTGGGCTGTGGTAACCGGGTTCCCGGCTGGACTGTGCAGCGTAACTGCGCTTCCGGTATGCAGGCGCTGGACTGTGCCACCCGCAACATCCGCAGCGGCCAGGCCGATCTGGTGCTGGCCGGTGGCGTGGAAGCCATGAGTCATGCGCCCATTTTGTTCAGCACCGCCATGGCCACCTGGCTGGGTGCCTGGGCAACAGCCAAAACCCTGCCCTTGCGACTGAAAACACTGGGCCAGCTGCGCCCGGCCTATTTCAAACCCATCATCGGACTATTATGCGGCCTCACCGATCCGGTGGTCGGTCTGTCCATGGGCCAGACTGCTGAGAATCTGGCCTACCGTTTCAACATCAGCCGAGAAGAAATGGACACCTATGCCGTGCGCAGCCACCAGCGTCTGGCTGAGGCCGTTGAACAAGGCCATCTGTCTGAAATTGAAACGCTCTACGATACCCGCGGCAAGATCTATAGTCATGATGACGGTCTGCGCACCGACTCCTCGGTCGAAAAACTGGCTAAATTGCGCCCGGTTTTCGACCGGCCTTTTGGTGCCGTAACCGCTGGCAACAGCGCCCAGATCACCGACGGCGCAGCCATGCTGATTCTGGCCAGTGAAACCGCAGTTAAAAAACACGGCTTAACGGTGCGGGGGGAAATCAGGGACTGTCACTGGGCGGGACTGGACCCTGCACAGATGGGTCTGGGACCGGTGCATGCAATCACCCCGATGCTAAAGAAAAAACGCCTGAAACTCGACGATATCGATTACTGGGAGATCAACGAGGCTTTTGCCGCCCAGGTCATCGCCTGTCTGCGCGCCTGGGAAGACAGCGACTATTGCAAACAAGAGCTGGATCTGAAAACAGCCTTTGGCAGTCTCGATCAGGAACGCCTGAACATCGACGGCGGCGGCGTCAGTCTGGGGCATCCGGTCGGTGCCAGCGGCGCACGCATCGTTCTGCACCTGCTCTCGGTGCTGGAACGCAAACAGGCAAAACGCGGCATCGCGTCTTTATGCATCGGCGGCGGCCAGGGCGGCGCCATGTTGATCGAACGCGGTTGATAGAAAGGGCTTAACAAATGGATACCGGCATGACCGATAAAACCTACAAACACTGGCGGCTCGAACAGGACCAGGAAAACTTTGTCTGGCTGCATCTGGACAAGGCGGACAGTTCCACCAATACCCTCTCAGCAGCGGTACTAATGGAGCTGGAAGACGCACTCAATCATCTGCACCATCACCCGCCACGGGGATTGGTGATTCGTTCGGCCAAGGAAAACGGCTTCATCGCCGGTGCCGATATCGGGGAATTTACCCGTTTTGAGTCGCAGCATGCGGCACTGGAAGCGATTCAGCGCGGGCAACGTATATTTAACCTGCTTGAAAGCCTCCATTGCCCGACCATCGCCCTGATCCACGGTTACTGCCTTGGCGGCGGCATGGAGATGGCGCTGGCCTGCCGCTATCGCATCGCCGAGGACAGCCCCGACACCCGTCTCGGCCTGCCTGAGGTGCGCCTGGGCATTCATCCCGGCTTCGGCGGCACGGTGCGGGCGCTGGAGGTTGCCGGCCCTCTCACTGCCCTCAATATTATGCTCACCGGCCGCAGCTTCTCGGCGCGGGCGGCGAAAAAAATGCGCCTGGTGCATTATGCTGTGCCCAAACGCCACTTGCTCAATGCCGCACGCAGCATTTTGCGCACGCCGCCAAAACAGACCACGCTGCCCTGGTGGCTGACGTTGCTGAACCACCGCCTGCTGCGACCCTGGATCGCAAAATATATGGTCAAAACCGTGGCCAAAAAAGCCGCGCGCGCACACTACCCCGCCCCCTATGCGCTGATCGATCTCTGGCTGCATTATGCCGATGATCGGGAACAGATGCTGCGTGAAGAAGCGGCCTCAGTGGCCAGCCTGCTGGTTGGCAAAACCGCACAGAATTTGATCCGGGTTTTTGGTTTACAGGAAACCCTCAAGGGACTGGGAGGGAAACTGGATAGCAAACCAAAATACGTGCATGTCATCGGCGGCGGCGTCATGGGCGGCGACATTGCCGCCTGGTGCGCCCTGCAGGGCTACCAGGTCAGCATCCAGGATCGCGAGCATGAAACCCTCGGCAGGGTTATCCAGCGCGCCTTTGGCCTTTACAAAAAACGCCTGAAAAAACCCCGCCTGATTGCAACCACTCTGGACAGGTTGATGCCGGATCTGCCCGGCTATGCGCTAACTCGCGCCGATGTGGTGATCGAGGCCATTTTTGAAGATGCCGAAGTCAAACGTCAGTTGTTCCGCGAGATCGAACCTCAGATGAAAGCCGAGGCCCTGCTTTGCACCAATACTTCCAGCATCCCGCTGGAAGCACTGGCCGAGGCACTGGAAAAACCGGAACGGCTGGTGGGCCTGCACTTTTTCAATCCGGTCGCCAAAATGCCGCTGATTGAAATCGTGCACGGCAAAAACAGCAGCGAGGAAAATGTGCAGCGCGCCAGCGCCTTCGCCAAATCCATCAGCCGCCTGCCCCTGCCGGTCACCAGCAGCCCCGGCTTCCTGGTTAACCGGGTACTCATGCCTTACCTGATTGAAGCGGTGATCCTGGCCGAAGAAGGCGTGCCGCTGAAAGTCATCGATGACGAAGCGGTTGAGTTTGGTATGCCCATGGGACCGATTGAGCTGGCCGATACGGTTGGTCTGGATATCTGTCTGAAAGTCGCCGACATTCTTTCGCAGAATATGGATGTCAGCGTACCTGAAAAGCTCAGAACGCTGGTTAAAAATGGCCACCTGGGCAAAAAAACCGGCCAGGGCTTTTATACTTTCAAGAAAGGCAAACCGCTCAAGACGCCGCCGAAAAAGGACTACATCCCACCTGTCGACCTTCAGGAACGCCTGATCCTGCGCATGGTCAACGAAGTGATAGCCTGTCTGCATGACGGCGTGGTGGAGAATGCCGATCTGGCCGATGCCGGTATTATCTTCGGTACCGGCTTCGCGCCCTTCCGCGGCGGTCCCATGCACTACCTGCAGGATCGCGGCACCCAGCAGGTGTATAAAATGCTGGAACAACTGCAACAGCGTTATGGTCAGCGCTTTGCTCCTGATAACGGCTGGCAGCGATGGCTTGAACAGGAAGCAGACAATGGCTGAGTTACAACAGAATATTATTTCGCCCAAAACGGTTGGCAATCTGCACAACCTGCTGCTGGAACGGGTACGTCTCAGTCCCGATACCCTTGCCTACCGCTGTTTCAATGCCAAGCAAAACCAATGGGGAGATCTGAACTGGCAGCAGGTGGCCGACGAAGTCGCGCGCTGGAAAGCGGCGCTGGCCGATGAGGATCTGCAAGCGGGAGATCGGGTCGCGGTGATGGCGTGCAACTGCCCCAAGTGGATCATGTTCGAACAGGCGGCCCTGTCCCTGCAACTGGTACTGGTGCCCCTGTACGCCAATGACCGGCCCGATAATATCGGCTACATCATACAGAATGCCGGAATAAAACTGATTTTGATCGAAAATGAGGACCACTGGCAGCGCCTGGGTGACGCCTACAACAGCATGCAGGAAGTGCAACGTATTATCACCCTGACGCCGGTTAAAAATGCTCACGATACCCGCCTGAAAAATGTTGCCGACTGCTTACCCGCAAGTGGTGCGGCGCTGGAAAGACTGGATATACCGGATGATACCCTGGCCTCCATCGTCTATACCTCCGGCACCACCGGCAACCCCAAGGGGGTCATGCTCAGCCACGCCAATATTCTCTGGAATGCCGACAGCGCGCAGCGCTGTGATCATTTCTATACCGATGATATGTTCCTCTCCTTCCTGCCCCTGTCGCACATGTTCGAGCGCACCGCGGGCTATTACATGCCCATGCTGGTGGGCGCCAGCGTGTCCTTCTCCCGTTCTATCGAGCAGCTTGGCGAAGACATGCAGATCATTCGCCCTACTATCCTGGTGACGGTGCCACGCATTTTTGAGCGGGTCTATAACAAGATTCAACTGCAACTGGCCGAAAAGCCCGCCTTTGCTCGCAGGCTATTCGAAAAAACCGTGGCTCTAGGCTGGCAACGATTTCTGATTTCCCAGGGCAGAGCAAGCTGGTCTGCTGCACAACTGCTCTGGCCTCTGCTGGATACCCTGGTAGCGAAAAAGATCCGCGCCAAACTGGGTGGGCGACTGCGTCTGGCCGTCAGCGGCGGCGCGCCGTTGTCCAATGACATTGCCCGCACCTTCATCGGCCTCGGCATCACTATCACCCAGGGCTATGGCATGACCGAACTCAGTCCGGTGGTTTCCACCAACCGCCTGGATGATAACGATCCCTTCAGCGTCGGCCAGCCCCTGCCGGAAGTGGAAGTGCGTATCGGTGATAACGGCGAGTTGCTGGTGCGCAGTCCCGGGGTGATGCTGGGCTATTATAAAAATGAAGCCGCCACCCGTGAGGTTATCGACGAGGATGGCTGGTTGCATACCGGTGATGTCGCTGAAATCCGCGAAGGACGTATCTACATCACCGGCCGCCTCAAAGACATCATCGTGCTTTCCAACGGTGAAAAAGTTCCACCCGCTGATATGGAACTGGCTATCAGCAGCGATCCCCTGTTTGAACAGATCATGATCATCGGCGAAGGTCGACCGTTCCTTTCCGCCATTGTTGTTTTAAACAAAGACAGGTGGGTGCAGTTAGCCACCAGCCTTTCCCTGGAACCGGACGACGAGCGCAATCTTGATGATGAAAACGTACGCAAAGCGCTGCTAGAACGCATCAGTGCGAAACTTGCCAGCTTTCCCGGCTATGCCCGGCTATACGCGATCAATGCGACACTGGAGCCCTGGAGCATAGACAACGGCCTGCTGACCCCAACCATGAAAATCAAACGCCAGCGTATCGAAGAGCATTATCAGGATGCTATAACTGATTTTTATAAAGGGCACTAAGCTAGAGAAATAGCTGCTCCAAATACCAGATCATTTGTAAATTTCCACGTTTGTGGTGAGCCTCGTTGATGAGACTCACGACAGGCTTCGGCTTCGTTCGTGGTGAGCTTGTCGAACCATGAGCGTGGAAACGCTGTAAATAGTGTGTTTAATCTGTTTGTCCTTCGACAAGCTTCCTTCGACAAGCTCAGGACGAACGGTAATGTACGGGGATTCAGAACCCTTATTTCGAAATAATACCGATCGAAATAGACAGTTACCAATTTGCCTGCACTATCTTTGTCTTGTATCTGACAATTTTCTGTATACAATAGTGGCTTACGTTGCCAGGAATTAAAGGACCATCCTACTTTTGCCGATGAATAACAGAGATCGATGTATCCTGAACTGACAGGTTCAATAGCATGTGGAATGTCCGTGTTCAAATTCAAATCAGGTTCCGGGTTTCTAAATTCACTACGTGGTCGTTATCTTACAACGGCCGGTATTCTAACGCTTGTTGTTCTCTGCGCTGCAGGAACCGCCCAGATCTATCTGTTCCACGCTGAAACCCAAAGCCGCATTAATATCAGGGCCCGTAATGAGGCCATTGAATACAACTACCAAATCCACAATATCCTCAGGCAGGCTGAAAATGTACAGAACACCTTCCTGCTAACCCCGCTACACAAATATCGGCATACGCTTAACGAGTATTTCGATATCGCTCTGCGCAATACTTCAGAGTTAAAAAAAACATCCTGGATTCACAGCACTGGCCAGGAACAGGAAATCAAACACCTGCATACCGATATCAGTATGCTCAAGCAGGCATCTGATAAATTAGCCACAATACGCAGCAAGATTGAAAACCTGTTCCCGGCCATTACCATTCTGCGTAAGGTCATGCTGGTTAATAATCGAAATTTTTATACGGCTGCAAGTCAGGGACTGAACGAAACCAACAGTGCCGACATGGATCCCTCTCAACGTGAAATTCATGAGCTGTTCGAGGCCAGTCGACTCGAATGGTTACGCATGATCAACCATTTCCGGCGCAACCTGTTACTCCTCACTGGCAGTTTTGGCGCCTCAAAAAGCCAGATCCAGGCTCTTGCAAACAATATCAAAGCAGAATACGAACAAGTCCAGCATTTGCTGGCGATACTGAATGACAAGAAGCGCCAGGGGCAACTGGGGTTCCAGGGCAGCCAGTCGCTCAGCGACATGGAAACCAGCGCCAGAAAATGGTGGACAGCCTATCAGAATATAAATGTTGCCCATGATTCCGGCCAGTGGCGTGCGGACGTCCCGTTTGTAAAAAACACCATCCATCCTCTATACGATAAAATCTGGCGCCATTTGCT
>UOFZ01000023.1_pt1 | contig 23900 bp, 14 predicted proteins | sample 1989551 | NCBI WGS metagenome assembly UOFZ01 (sample SAMEA4712198, study PRJEB27164) | hydrothermal vent metagenome | biome: marine basaltic hydrothermal vent biome; feature: marine hydrothermal vent; material: mineral | place: Pacific Ocean | collected 2011-06-14/2011-07-23 | depth 1691 m
ACAAATCGTGGGTGAAATTGAAGATGAGCACGATGTCGAAGAAGACAGTTATATTTATGAACATCAGAACATGATTACCGTCAAAGCCATCACGCCGATTGAAACCTTTAACGAATATTTCCATACTGCTTACCGAGATGATGAATTTGACACCATTGGTGGCCTGATAACCAAAACTCTGGGGCACTTGCCCAAACGGGGAGAACAGTTGCAAATGGATGGCCTGCATTTCCGTGTACTGGGAGCAAGCAGTCGCCGGATACATCTACTAGAAGTTATCAAGGCTGAAAATGAAAATAACGAGGACAGCATCGAAGCTCAGGCTTGAGTGGTATGCGGAGTTGAGCTATTAATAATTATCAAACATTGCACGGGATAAACAACAGCGTAAACAGGTTTTATTTACTCTTCGCCTTATTGGCCGGGATGGTTTTACCTTTGGCTTTTGCGCCTGTTTCATTTTTCCCCTTGGCCGTGATATCACCCGCCATACTTTTTTATCTGTATTTAAATCTCTCCAGTCGTCGGGCCGCCCTTGCAGGTTTTGTCTTCGGTCTGGGTTTTTTCGGAGTTGGCGTGTCCTGGGTCTATGTTGCTTTTCATGAATTTGGTCATAGCCCGGTTTCCGTTTCGGCGCTGATGACAGCCATTTTTGTGGCCGTACTGGCCTTGTTTCCAGCGCTTCAATCTTTTCTCAGTGTTTATATTTGGCAAAAAGTCCGCCCCCGGTTGGCGACGGAAAAGTGCGCATTGCTGTTATTGTTTCCTGCCTTATGGGGGTTGTCAGAGTGGCTGCGCGGCTGGTTGTTTACCGGCTTTCCCTGGCTCAATCTGGGTTACAGTCAGACAGACAGCCCGTTGGCAGGTTATGCGCCGGTACTGGGCGTTTATGGTTTGTCCTTACTACTGGTCATTTGCGCTGGCCTGATATTACTGCTGTTGCGCAATCGAAGTCAGTGGCAAGGTTTGCTGGGATTTTTGCTGTTGATTTGGCTGGGCGGTTTTCTACTGACTAAATATGACTGGACCCAGCCAATTGGCAAGCCTGTCAAGGTCAGCCTGGTGCAGGGCAATGTGCCGCAGATCACCAAATGGGATCCGAAAATGATCCAGGCGCGGTTGGATACCTATGCAAATTTAAGTCGTGAACACTGGGACAGCGATCTGATTGTCTGGCCGGAAAACGCCATGACCACTTTTTATAATGATCTGGTGGATAGTTATTTTGCACCCTTGCGAAAAGAGGCTCGCGCGCATAATACGGATCTGATTATTGGCGCACCGGTGATGGATAAAGATGGCGTGCGTTACTACAGCAGCCTGATTAGTTTGTCGGATAAAACCATTATTTATAACAAACGTCACCTGGTGCCCTTTGGTGAATTTATTCCGCTGCAGAACCTGTTGCGCGGGCTTATCGGTTTTTTTGACCTGCCCATGTCCGGCTTCAGCCCTGGCGACAAACATCAGCAAGCCCTGCATGCTGCCGGACAGCTGTTGGCGCCATCTATCTGTTATGAAGATGCTTTCGGTGAAGAATTGATTGATTTTTTGCCGCAGGCTACCCTGCTGGTTAATGGCAGCAATAACGCCTGGTATGGTGATTCCTTTGCGCCTCCCCAGCACTTGCAGATTTCACGCATGGGCAGCATTGAAACCGGCCGCGCCCTGTTGCGTGCCACGACCAATGGCATTTCCGCTATTGTCGATAGCAAAGGGCGTATCATTAAACGCTCGCCACAGTTTAAAACCGTGGTGATTACCGCCCAGGTTCAACCCCGCACAGGTGCCACACCCTATGTCCGCTTCGGCAACACACCCGTACTGATAATACTGACGCTGATGCTGTTTGCCGTGGGCCTGGCAAGAAAACCTTTTTGTTGAATTGAAGCGTTGCAGAAATTTAATCCAAATAACGGGTTCTGGTTCCTGTTCAGTAAAACCGTTTGCCCTGAGGTCCTGAGCTTGACGAAGGGTCGAAGGGTCGAAGGGTGAACAGCATTAAATATTGCTATTTCAGACTTTGCGTCATGGTTCGACAAGGCTCCCCTGAGTGAAGCCGAAGCCTGTCGTGAGTCTCATCGAACGAGGCTCACCACGAACATGATTTGTATAGTGAACAGGAATTCGGAACAGCTGTTTAGAACGGTTTTAATTCACTGTCCTGTATATTTCACAATATTATTTGTGACAGTTTTATTTCTGTTTCATATTTTGCGATCAGTTTAAGGTAAATCTGCTAGTAATCCAGCCAATTGTTTTAGTAGAATAGCGTTTAGAATAATGACTCTATGGATGGTTTCAGAGTAACAGGGAATGTTTTCGTTACATCGTTTTATCCCCCTTCTCTTCTCTTTCTGTAGTGTAATGCAGAACTCGGCCCTGTCTGTGCGCGAAGCCCGGACAATGTTACCGGGGGTCTCTGCAAACAATAATTAACATCCGGTGTAGATGTTTTCAGGGAGATTGCTAATGAGTGGGGAACGCTGGTTTTGGGCACGCCGGGGGTTTAAATACCCGGCAAGATTAAAATCTTTGGCGGTGTTATCGCTGTCTGTTTTTCTGGCGGCCTGTGGCGGCGGTAGTGAAAACAATGATAATTCCGGGCTTGCTGCACGTTTGAATCCGGACGGGACGCCGACATCTTCATCCGGCGGTGGTGCAACTGCCGCGGGTGGCACGCCAGCAGCCGGTGGTGCCACAGCATCGCCTGCAGACAGTCCCCTTCCTAGCGTTGAAATCAACAGCCCCTCACAGGTAAAAATTGGCATGCCTGTCGCAATCAATGTCTCAGTCAATAATGCCAAAGGCAAGGTTAATTATAGCCTGTCTGGCGCACCGCCTGGCATGCTTATAAATGCAAGCAGCGGCGCTATAAGCTGGACCCCGGTGGGTTTGAATTTTGGCCAGAATACGCAATTCAATTACCGCGTTAGCGCAACGGATGATGTGGGAACGACGACAAAAACGGCCAGTATCAAGTTAACCGATGATAGTCATCAACCTTTGGTTCGAAGTAGCGCGCGGGTGCCAACAAAACAAAACTCCATTCATATCGGGGATTTTAATGGTGATGGCAAGAATGAGGTGCTGGTAACTGATAATCTCTCCCTGATTTACACCTTGAAATGGGACGCCAGTTTGAATAATGGTCGGGGGGACTTTTATCAGGAGTGGGTATATCCCTACAGTCTGGGTAATCAGGCCAGTATCGACGCAATTGATGCGGCCGATGTCAATGGTGATGGCCGACTCGACATTATCGTTCTCAACGGTAATACCGTAAGCGTCATCGATGGCGCTTCGCGAACGCTGGCCTATGCCTATGAAATTGCCGATGCGCAACGAGGTTATGCCGTCTTTGCACGTAATATTGACACAGACCCTGCCATTGAAATCGTCACCCTGGTATCCAAAGGGCCGGATCAGGAACAGTTGAATATTTTTACTCTGCCCACCGGTGATAGCAAAACACTGAATAATGACTGGACCAGTGAGGTCAAAAATTATGGCACATCCATGCTGGTGGCCAACGTGGATTTTGCGGATGACTGGCCTGAGATTGTAACCTCGGCAGGCTACGTTTTTGACGGCGTGAGTCTGAAGGATGAATGGACCAGGGCCAAACCGCCGAGAGGTTTTGGCGATCAAATTGTAGCTGCCGATGTTGACGGTGATGGTTTGGGAGTGGATGAGATTGTCGGGCTGTATCCGCAAACGGCAAACGGTATTATAGAAGTCTTCAGTCCCCAGCATCAGTCATCTTTATTCAGCGAACCCTACCCACTGAGGAAACCTGAATCAACCCGTTGTTCCATGGCGGTCAGTGATCTTGATAGTAATGGTCAGGATGAAATCATTGTTGGTGCCTGTATTGATGGCGCCGGGGTTGGCACAAATACCGATGGCGAATACCTGAAAATATTTACCACCTATGATAGCGCTGTTTTCAGCTCGGGTCAGGAATGGATTCGACTGAAAAATAATGGTGTGTTTTATGATGATCGCCTGCATGGCGGTTTTGTCAGTCTGGCGGTCGGCGATGTCGATAATGATGGACATCCAGAGGCTATCTGGGCCAACAAGTTTGGCGGCAATAAATACAATGCCTTCACCGTGCTACCGCTGCCGCAGGATCCGGCTGCCAATATAAGACGTCAGACTATAAAAAGTCAGAATTTGACTCTGGGTTTAATGAAAACTCCGTTTACCGGTGCGGTAGATTTTCAGTTTTCAGCAACACAGCGCTATGCCACCTTCATGTCCAGCAGTGATCCGGCAGAAAAACCGGATGCTGGCGCTTCTGAATATAAACATGGCGCCCGCTTGATGTTTGTCGATTATGACTCCGGCAGGGTTAATATCTCGTCACAGGTGGCGGCGACCAATACTACGATTGCCGGGACCAGGCTGCAGGCGGAAGATGTAATGGGCCTGGGCTACGACCAGCTTGTGCTGACCAGTGGCGGGGATGATGTGGATAAGCGGGAGTTGACCCGCTTTCAGTTACTGAATTTTGGTCCCCGGATAAGCCCGGATAATACTGTCCACCATGGCTGGCAGCCGGCGCGTAATGATTATTTTGAAAATCTGCTTGGCGGAGGCCTGGCGAACGGTTTTGATCTGGCGGATATCGATGGTGACGGTCGTCTTGATCTGGCAGGTTATATAGGCAGTTACCTGTATTCCGTCGACTTCGGATACGATCAGAATAAGGTGTTTGAATACCTTAAAAAATGGCAGCTCAGCATTGATGAGCAGAGTCTTGATATTGCCATCGATGATCTGGATGACGACGGGATTAATGATCTGCTGCGTCTGACGGCGACAAACCTGTACATTCGCAAGCGCGACCGTGATGTGCAACACCAGAACAGTAATTTTTATGACACGGTATTTCTGTTTAACAATATTTTTGACGGGGACACACTGACGGCCATGCAGGTAGTGGATATTAATGCAGATGGTCAGAAGGAAATTATCGTTAGTGCAAAGACGAGCAAAGGTGGGAGCATTTATCTTCTGGATAATAAGGCCAAGACTTTGGCCGAGGTGGCGGTTGAGGGCGAAGTTACAGATTTTCAGCGTGGGCAAAGCGATAATTCAGTTCTGGTGGCCTGGAAAAAAGGTGGCGATGCAGAGCACATTGAAACAGCCTATGTCAGCGAGTTTGTTATCAGTAGTGACATGCAGACGGTGACGGAAGTCATGCGTTCACCTGCACTGTTAGGGCCGGTTAGCCCTAACAGTATGAACTATGGTAAAGACGGGCGTTTACTGCTGGGCACTCAGTTTGGCATGTATATCACCCGCTGATTGATTCCGGCAAGTGATAACCCCGTCCTGTTCCGGCGGGGTCGTTTGCTGTTTCATGATGCAGTTTCCGCTTTCTTTATGCTTGTTTGGCTGACTTTTTTATAAGCTTTGTCACCGCTTGCGTCCTGTGAAAAAATCTCTTCGCCCTTGTTCATGGCGCAAAAATCACCGCACATGCTGCAACTTTTGTCTGTGGCCGGTGTGCGGCTCAGCCTTACTTCTTTGGCGATTTCAGGAAAGAGAAGATATTTATTCAGATCATCCCAGCGCATGTCACGTCGTGCCAGGGAAGCCTGTTTTTCCCGTTCCCGCTGTTGCGGATATTTGGCGATATCACCTATATGGCAGGCAAGCCGTGTGGCGCGTACGCCTTCTCGCACATCATCTTCATTGGGCAGGGCCAGATGCTCGGCGGGGGTGATATAACAAATAAGATCAGCCCCGGCGCGGGCCGAATTAGCTGCGCCGATAGCTGCGGTAATATGGTCATAGCCGGCCCCGGTATCGGCTGGCAGCGGCCCCAGTACATAATAGGGAGCGCCACCGCTCATGCGTTTTTCGAGAATAATATTGGCCTCAATTTCATCCAAGGGCACATGGCCGGGCCCTTCCACCATCATTTGACAGCCCTGTTCCCGCCCCAGTTCGGCCAGTTCGCAGTTAGTGATCATTTCGGCCATTTGTGCCCGATCGTGACTATCGTGAATAGCGCCGGCACGGATGCCATTGCCGAGTGAGAGTACAGCATCGTATTTTTTCATTAGGCTGCAAACACGGTCGAACTGTTCATAGAGCGGATTTTCCTGACGGTTGGCATCCATCCAGGAAACCATGAATGTGCCACCTTTGGAAACCAGGCCGCCGTAGCGATAGCCCTGCTTGCGTAAGCGTTCGATGGAGTATTGATTAATGCCGCAGTGAATGGCCATGAAGCTGAGTCCGTCCGCCAGCTGCTTTTCAATCAGATCGAACAGCATTTCCGGATCCAGCTTGTTGGGGTTGCGGTATTTTCGTCCTGCTTCGCAAAAAGCCTGGTAGAGCGGCACATTGCCCACTGGAAGCCGGGTGTTAGCCAGAACCTGGCGACGAACTTCGTCCAGATTTCCTGCGGCGGATAGTTCCATCAGGGTATCGGCACCTTCCTGCTCCGCGATTTGCGCCTTGCGCACTTCGAGTTTGATATTACAAATATCAGAGGATGTGCCGATGGAGGCATTGATCTTGGTGCGCAGGCCTCGGCCAATGCCGACTACTTTTTGATAGGGCCGATTAGGATTGTTGGGAATAACAATCTCACCGCTAGCGACATACAGGCGAATTTGTTCAGGCTTCTGTTCTTCTTGAATGGCGACCTGTTCCATCTGTGTACTGATAATACCGGCACGGGCTAATTCGATCTGTGTTTTCATTTTTTTCCTCATAAAATAAAAAAACGGGTTTCATAAAGACGAGCAACATGCCCACCTTTACGAAACCCGTTTCCATAAGATTCTAGTTTGTTACGACGCAGTTCGTCTTCTGACTCCTGGATCAAATGTCGGGCTCCGCCTTCCCGCCTTGCGGCAGTGGCTTTGGAGCGACGTCTCCAGCTACAGCGATGGGATCGTCACGGGTTTAGACCGTGTTCCGGGCACTGTGTCGTATTGATATTTTTTCGTTAAAGCATTATTCCATCCGTGTTCGCAAAGTTAGAATGTTCAGCGGGATCAGGGTCTTTAGTGGACAAGAAATATACTTGCAAGTCCCAGGAAGGCAAAAAAGCCCATGACATCGGTAATGGTAGTGAGCACTACCGAACCGGCCAGGGCCGGATCGATACCAAATCGGCGTAACAACAGCGGTACGGTAGCGCCGGCGATAGCCGCCACAATAAGATTGATCACAATAGCTGCCGCCATCAGCAGACTCAGGTTCAGGCTTTTGAACCAGATGCCTGCAATAGCCGCGAGGATAATAGCCCAGATAAGACCATTCCAGACACCTACCCAGAGTTCTTTGGTAAATAGCTGACGAGCATTACTGGCACTGATTTGTCCCAGTGCGATGCCGCGTATTACCAGGGTCAGGGTCTGGGTGCCCGCAATGCCGCCCATGCTGGCGACAATGGGCATGAGGATAGCCAGGGCGACAAATTGCTGGATGGTACTCTGGAATATGCCGATTACCCAGGAGGCCAGCAGGGCGGTGAGCAGGTTGACGCCGAGCCAGACGGCGCGGCGTTTGGCGCTAGTGGCCACCGGAGCGAACATGTCCATTTCTTCATCCAGACCCGCCATGCTCATGAGAGAGTGATCGGCATCATCCCGGATAACGTCAACGACATCATCAATAGTGATACGACCCAGCAGGATATTGTCATCACTGACCACGGGTGCGGTGATTAAATCGCGGTGCTGAAAGAGGTTGGCCACTTCGCGCTCGGGCATATCGGCTGGAATGGCATTTTCATCGTGTTCCATGACCTCGTGAACCGTTGCCGCCGGTTCGTGAGTGAGGAGGGTGGTCAACGGCAGCAGGCCAAGATAATGTCCATCCCGATCGACTACGAACAGACTGTCGGTGGAGGGGGGGATTTCGCCGCGACGTTGCAGATAGCGTAGTACTACGTCCAGGGTGATATCGGCGCGCACCGTTACCGTATCCAGATCCATGAGGCCACCAGCGGTGTCCTCAGGATAATAAAGTACGGCTTTGAGGCGGTCCCGGTCCTGTTGTTCCATGGACAGCAGCAGTTCCTGCACCACATCGCGGGGCATTTCCGGGAACAGATCGGCCAGATCATCCTCATCCAGCGCCTCGGTGGCAGCCACCAGCGCCTCGGGCTCCATTTTTTCGATAAAGGCTGCACGGACATTGTCATTGAGGTGCAACAACACCTCACCTTCGGACTCGACGGGGATATGAGGCCAGATGATTTCACGCTGATCACTGGGTAGGGATTCGAGCAGATGGGCAATTTCGGCGGGATGCATATCCTGCAGAAAGGCTTCAACTTTATCCATCCGCTGTTTACGCAGAGCTTTGGTAAACTTCTTCAGGTAATCCCGGTTTTCTTCTTTCGTCTCTGTGGCTTCCATAACTCACCCTGTTGTCAGCGCAGAGTGTAGCAGGGGCGAGCTCTAATTGGGAGAAAAAGGCTTATGTTTTAGCAAGATAGCCTTGATTTTGTCGGCTTCTAAATACGCCGGGGGGAAGTCCTGAATCTTTCCTTTCGAACTTGAAGCCGGTTCAGGCTAGTGCAGATAGAGATATAGCAGGAAGAGATTGCTGAGCAGTAAAAGGGCACTGATCCCTTGCCAGACCTGCAGGGGATTGCGTTTGATCAAGGGTACATAATCCTGCTGAACCAGGTTTGAATTAGCCTGGTTGAGGGCATGGGTGAATTCAGACAATATGTTGAAGCGGAGTTCAGGCTTAATATGCACCGCTTTTTCAAGCGCCCGGTCCACCCAGACGGGGATTTCCGGATTAAATTGTTTTATGGAACGATAATTAACGCGACGAAGATTGCGAGCGGACAGTTCCTTGCCATAGGGCAGTTTTCCGCTTAACAGCTCATAGGCGATGACGCCGAGTGAAAATATATCCGAACGGTTGCTGGCCGGTTCGCCGATGTGATATTCAGGCGCAGTATAGTTAATGGTCCCCAGCAGGTTGTTGGTTTCCAGCGGTGTGCTGATTTCTTCAATACCGGCGATTTTGGTTGAGCCGAAGTCAATGATTTTCAGGGTGCCATGTTCATCTACCAGAATATTTTCCGGTTTCAGATCCTGGTGGATCATTTCCATGCGATGAAAAGCGCGCAGTCCCTGTGCTATTTGTCCAATAAAATCCCTCACCCGGCTAAGAGATGGACGTGGTTCATCATCCATCCACTGACGCAGGGTGCGACCTTCGATATATTCACTAATGTAATAAAGTGCGGTGCGTCGGCGTTTTATTTCCAGCACTTTCATTACGTGCGGATTATTGATTCGTCGACCCGCCCATTCTTCATGCAGAAAATGATGAATAAAATCCGGATCATCTTCATAGTTGATCGAAGGTGCCTTGAGCACCACGCGCTCGTCTGTTTCGCTATCCTGGGCCAGATAAACTTCAGTTCGTTTATTGGAAAACAGATGGCGCAGAATTTTGTAGCCATCCAGAATCATGCCTGATTCCAGTGGCGGAGGAAAAGGAAGTTCGATTAGCCGGTCATAGAATTCGTTTTTATTTTCCGAGGGTAATTGCTCGACTCTGAAAATCTGACAGCTCAGATTGTCATTGCTGTTATTAGCCATAGCCTGTTGTACGATTGAGTCGCAGGCTGCCTGTAGATCGTGCAGGTTATTTTGAAGACAGGCTTTTATGTTTTGATCACTGATGAATTCATAGACTCCGTCTGTCAGCATGACAAAAACATCCCCGCCCTCAAGCGGCACTGAACGATAGTCAATATCCAGATGCAGTTCGATCCCCATCGCGCGTGACAGATAGGTTTTTTTTTCATTCACCGTAATCCGGTGATCCCGTGTGAGTTGTTCAAAATCACCATCCCGCAGCCGGTAAATGCGGGTGTCGCCGATATGGAAAATATGGCCAGTATTGGATTTCAGTACCATCGCAGTGAGCGTGGTAACCATACCCTTATGGCTGTCATATCTGCGTCGGCCTTGTCCATGCAGCCAGTGATTGAGTGCGGAAAGAATTTTCTGGGCTGAGGTTTTTACCGTCCAGCTTTCCGGAGTGCTGAAATAATCCCCCAGAAACCCATTGACGCAGGCCTGGCTGGCCTCCTTGCCGGCATCGCTACCGCTCATGCCATCGGCAATCACGGCGGCAATGCCCTTGGTGTTTAACAGAGGACCCTCAGGGACATGAATGCCACAGGCATCCTCGTTCTGAGGTTTGACCCCCGCGATGCTGGCGGAGGCGGATTGGATGGTCAGTAAGGTGGGCATAACTGAAAAGAGTAAGGGGTGAAGATAAAAGATACAAGTGTGTATCTTTTATCTTTTTACCTGTATCGGAGTTTATTCCACTTCGATCATTTGTACGGTGCCATCGGGCATGATTTCATGCATATGGCCTTTTGGTTCTTCCAGTAGCAGGGCTACGGCAGCCACGGTGATGATGGCGGTGCCGGCAATCACCAGAAAGAAAGTCTGCGTGCTGACAAACGACAGAACTGTGAGAAAGGTGACTGCACCGACATTGCCATAGGCGCCAGCCATACCTGCCACCTGTCCGGTAAGACGGCGTTTAACCAATGGCACCATAGCGAAAACCGCACCTTCTCCTGACTGTACGAAAAAGGAACAGGCCATGCTGGCAATAACAGCCAGCCAGATGGGCCAGTCGGCGGTAATGTTGCTCATGATGAAATAGCCCAGGGCCAGTCCGCTGATCAGGATCAGCAGGGTTTTCTTGCGGCCAAATTTGTCGCTGATAAGTCCGCCGCCGGGACGGGCGACAAGATTCATGAAGGCAAAGCCGGAGGCGAGCAGGCCGGCGGTAACCGCAGTCAGATGAAAGGTGTCCATAAAAAACAGCGGCAACATGGATATTACCGCCAGCTCGGAACCAAAGGTAACGAGATAGGCCAGGTCCAGTATCGCCACCTGTTTGAATTTGTACTTATCAATCTCGGCAACGTCTTCGACAAATACATGCTTGTTAATTTGATAAACGCGAATACTCTGAAACAGGTAGATGCCGATGAGGACAGCATAAATCATATCGGTTAGAGCGACAGACAGAATTTTGAGGTTGGCCGGACCCAGTTTCCAGGAAAGCACGGCGAGCGCCGCATACATGGGGATATTCATCAACAGATAGAGAAAAAAATCACCCTTGCTGGTAACTTCCATAGCGCCGGATTTTTTTGGTTTAAAATAGGTTGACCCCTTCGGTGTATCCGAAACCGAAAAGAAATAGATAGCGGAATAAATCAGTGTCAGTACGCCGGTAGTTGCCAGGGCATAGCGCCAGCCATCATCACCTCCATAAAACAGGGCAATGGTCGGCAGGCTCATGGCCGCCGCAGCCGAACCAAAATTGCCCCAGCCGCCGTAGATGCCTTCGGCCACGCCCAGTTGTTTGGCGGGAAACCATTCACTGACCATGCGAATGCCAATCACAAAGCCAGCACCGACAAAGCCCATCAGAAAACGCATCAGCAGTAGTTGATCGTAATCCTGGGCGTAGGCAAAACCAAAACAGAGGAAACTGGAAACAAAAAGTAACAGGGAGTACATGCGCCGGGGACCAAAGGCATCCACCAGCATGCCGACGATAATTCTGGCCGGGATAGTCAGGGTCACGTTGATAATTAGCAGCGCCTTGACCTGCTGATCGGTAAGATTAAAAGCTTCGCGCATGGCACCTAGCAAGGGGGCGTGGTTGAACCAGACGAAGAACGTTAAAAAGAAAGCGAACCAACTCAGGTGAAGAATGCGGGTTTTTCCGCTAAAAGAAAGCAGATTCAGTTTGTCGGCATCGTTGGCCATGTCCATCTCTCCAGGAATAAGTTTAAATTTACTGGTGCTTTAAGCAATCATCATGCCGTATAGTTAAGTCAATGAAAACATAGAAAAAACAGGCGTATGCTTTTCAGTCTCTGCGCTTTTGTAGTGCAGAGACTGCAGGTGGAGCCGGGAAATTTGCTCTCGGGAAAGCATATTCGGTCAGCCCAACAAGTTTGGAGAACAACAGATTCTATTAACGTGGGGAGTTTAAAAATCAGGATGTTTTGCATAGTTGTGGTGCATCAAATAATGAGTCCGGATTTTATGATCCTTTTTCCCTATGACGCCTGATGTTGATGCATGTAGATTTTTATGTGCACCATACTTGTACCTGAGTCGCCTTTATCAGGAACAGAATCCGTTATGAAAGAGATTATTACTAAAGAAAAACAGTGGGTTATATTTGGCGCATATAAAAAATAAAAAATGGTGCATAATTTGCATACGCTAAACGACGTGGAAGTGGCCACAGGCCACAGAATAAGAGAATATTTCTGGAGTTGAAAATGAAAGAAAGACTGGTGGTAATCGGGAACGGAATGGCGGGAATTCGCACGCTTGAAGAGCTGCTGAAAGTAGCCCCGGATGCTTATGACATTACCGTGTTTGGTGCCGAGCCATATTGTAATTATAACCGCATCATGCTTTCTCCGGTTCTGGCGGGAGAAAAAACCATCGATGATATTATTCTCAACGATGATCAATGGTATGCAGATAACAACATCAAGCTGCACAAGGGCCAAGCCATCAGCCAGATTGATCGCATCAAGCGCCGGGTTATCGCTGAGGATGGAACTGAAGAAGCCTATGATCGCCTGTTGATTGCCACTGGCTCCAGACCTTTTATTATTCCTGTTCCCGGTCATGATCTCGACGGTGTGGTTTCCTTTCGTGATATTCACGATGTGGATCAGATGCTGGCTGCAGCCAGCAAGCATAAACATGCCGTGGTTATCGGTGGCGGGTTGCTGGGGCTGGAAGCTGCCAATGGTCTAATGGAACAGGGCATGAGCGTCACCGTGGTGCATCTTATGGATAGCCTGATGGAACGGCAACTGGACAAATCAGCAGCCGAGATGCTGAAGAATGCTCTGCAGGAACGCGGCCTTAATTTTCTCATGCCGGCGCAGACCGAAGCTATCGTCGGTAAAGATCGGGTGGAAAAAATTCGTTTCAAGGATGGCACCGAAATTTACGCTGACCTGGTGGTAATGGCGGTCGGCATTCGTCCCAACTTAGAGTTGGCAAAGAACGCAGGCATTCATTGTGAACGCGGCATTGTGGTTAACGACACCATGCAGACCTTTGACCCGCGCGTATATTCCGTAGGTGAATGCGTACAGCATCGTGGGTTGACTTATGGCCTGGTGGCGCCCCTGTTCGAGATGGCCAAAGTTTGCGCCAACCACCTGGCAGAATACGGCATTGGCCGTTATGAAGGTTCAGTTACCTCGACTAAATTAAAAGTCACCGGGATTGATTTATTTTCTGCAGGTGATTTTACCGGTAGCGAACATACCGATGAACTGGTGTTTCAGGATGCCTCTCGCGGCGTCTATCGCAAGCTGGTGGTGCAGGATAATCGCATCAAGGGCGTGGTGATGTATGGCAATACCCTGGACGGTAGCTGGTATTTCGATCTTATGCGCGATGAAACAGATATCAGCGATATGCGCGAGAATATTCTGTTTGGTCAGGCGCATCTGGGCGATTCTGGTCACGGGGGTGAAGAAAGCCGGGTGGCTGCGATGGCGGATGATGCCGAGATTTGTGGCTGTAACGGTGTCAGCAAGGGTGACATCGTTAAAGCGATCAATGAAAAGAAACTCTTTACCCTCGACGATGTGCGCGCCCACACCAAGGCATCAAGTTCCTGTGGTTCCTGTACCGGGCTGGTAGAAGCCCTATTGGCATACACCGTGGGTGGCGATCATTCGGTGGCCCCGCATCTGAAGCCGGTTTGTGGCTGTACCGATCTATCCCATGACGAATTGCGCAAGGCCATCGTCGAACAGCAACTGAAGTCCATTCCCGCCACCATGCAGGCGCTGAACTGGAAAAAGGCCGATGGTTGTCCCAAGTGTCGCATGGCGCTGAATTACTACCTGCTTTGTGCCTGGCCAGCGGAATATGAAGATGCTGGTCAATCGCGTTTCATCAATGAGCGTGCGCATGCCAATATCCAGAAAGACGGTACCTACTCGGTTATTCCGCGCATGTGGGGCGGCGGTACTACTCCCACAGAACTCAGGATTATTGCCGATGTTGCAGAAAAATATAATATAACGACGGTTCATGTCACCGGCGGTCAACGTATCGGTCTCTATGGTTTGAAGAAGGAACAGTTGCCCAAAATATGGAAAGATCTGGGGCAGGCCGGGCTGGTGTCGGGGCATGCCTATGGCAAGGCCATGCGTACGGTTAAAACCTGCGTCGGCAAGGAGTGGTGCCGTTTCGGTACCCAGGATTCCACCCATATGGGGGTGGAACTGGAAAAATTGACCTGGGCCTCCTGGACGCCGCACAAGTTCAAACTGGCTGTTTCCGGTTGTCCGCGTAACTGTGCTGAAGCAACGATCAAGGATTTTGGGGTAGTCTGTGTGGATTCCGGTTATGAGTTACACATAGGCGGCAATGGTGGCGTTAAGGTACGCGCCACCGATTATCTGTGTAATGTCAGCACGGAAGAAGAAGTCAAAGAATACTGCGCCGCCTTCATGCAGTTGTATCGCGAGGACGCGCATTACCTCGATCGTACCGCCCCCTGGCTGGAACGCGTCGGTCTTACCTACATAAAAGAAAAAATCCTTGAAGACGAAGACGGACGCAAAGCTCTGGCTGAGCGATTCCTGTTGGCGCAGAAATATGCCCAGGTCGATCCCTGGCAGGCGCGAGTCGAAGGTGCCGAGCAGCATGAGTTTGTGCCGCTGAAAGAAATCAACAGTTAGTTAGCAAAATAGTGTGTAAATAATGCAGAGAAAGCGGAGGCGCAGAAGGCGCAAAGAAAAATAATATTATGCCTTTGCCTCTTGGTGCTGATAAATAAAATATATTTTAACGGTAAATAATGATGACTGATAACTGGATTGAAGTTGGAACCATAAACGATATTCCTCGTCAGGGTGCACGGATCGTGCGTGGCGCTGATGGTGATATTGCCGTATTCAGAACAGATGATGACGAAATTTTTGCTTTGCGGGATAAATGTCCACACAAGGGCGGGCCGCTGTCACAGGGCATCGTGCATGACAACAAAGTTACCTGTCCTTTACATAACTGGAACATCAGCCTGGATACCGGTCTCGCGGTTGCCCCCGACGAAGGCTGCGCGGCGCGTTATCCGATCAAGCTGGAAGGCGAGACAATTTTTCTTTCGCTGGCGGCGGAGTGAGGACCGAGTCATTAGCTGGATGAGTAAATTTATCGCAGAGAACGCAAAGGCGTAGAGACGCAGAGAATTAATTGCTTTGCCTGTAATTCCCGGATGCTTCTTGCAAAGCTCTGTTGCAGGTGTGACTTCAGCCGCACTCGTTTGCACCACCGTGCGGGTACAGGGTAGAAGGTAAACATAACGACACCCCATCTGTTTACGGCGGGGTGATTTTATCATTGTTTTCCTCCGCGTTTAAATCCGAACCTGGAAAAATACGAATGTTATTTGGACGAAAGAAAAAAAACCCGATTAAATTGCCCGACAAAGCTGTGGTCGAGTGGAAATACACTACCTGCGGTTATTGTTCTACCGGTTGTTCGATTGAAGTCGGCCTGAATGAAAAAGGCGAGGCCGTAACCTCGCGCGGGGTAGGGGATGCCGATGTCAATCGTGGCAAGCTCTGTCTGAAGGGTATTTTTGAACATCAACTGTTTCGTTCATCTGGTCGCGGCAAGGTTCCGTTGATGCGGGACAAACGCTTTGAGCCGTTTCAGGAAGCAAGTTGGGATCAGGCACTGGATAAAGTTTCCAGCGCGATAAAAGATATTCAGTCTGAACATGGTCGTGATGCCTTTGCGATTGTTTCCACCGGCCAGATCATGACCGAGGAATTCTATACCCTGGGTAAACTGGCGCGTGGCGTTATCGGTACCAATAATTATGACGGCAACACCACGCTCTGCATGGCCTCGGCGGTATCCGGTTATAAACGTTCATTCGGTTCGGATGGCCCGCCCGGTTGTTATGATGATTTTGAGCATACCGAGTGCCTGCTGGCCATCGGTTCCAATCTTCCCGAACAACACCCGGTTATTTTCTGGCGTCTGCGTGAGGCGCTGGAGAAACGCAAATTCCCGGTTATCGTGGTCGATCCCCGCGTTACCATGTTTGCCCAGATGGCCGACATTCATTTGCCGATCAAGCCGGGTACCGACGTGGCGCTGCTCAACAGCCTGGCACATGTCATTCTCAAAGAAGATCTGGCCGATGAGGCCTATATTAAAGCGCATACCACAGGTTACGAAGCTTTTAGCTCGCTGGTGGAAGAATACGATCCCTTTACCGCTTCACAGATCTGCGGCATTGATGAAGATACCATTCGCAACGTGGCGCGTGTCTATGCAAAGGCCGGTGCTGCTATGACTATCTGGACGATGGGTATCAACCAGAGTACCCACGGTTCTGATGGCGTGGTGGGGATCAATAATCTGAACCTGATTACCGGCAATATCGGCAAACCCGGCGGCACCAGTCTGTCGATCACTGGCCAGTGCAATGCTATGGGTACACGGGAATGGTCCTCCTGTTCCGGTTTGCCCGGTTATCGGGCGCTGGAAAAGGAACAGGACAGAAAAGAAATTGCAGAATTCTGGGGTATCGATCCCGAGTTCTTTCCAAAAAAACGCGGCCTGTTCCAGACCGATATTTTCCCTGCCATTGAAACCGGGCAGATCAAGGGACTCTGGATCATTGCCACCAACCCCATGACCTCGATGCCCAATACCACACGCATTCGCAGAATGCTGGAAAAACTCGATTTCCTGGTGGTGCAGGACGCCTATGCCGACGTGGAGTTGAATGAGTATAGTCATGTTTATTTACCCGCCGCCATCTGGGCCGAGAAGGAAGGCTGTTTTACCAATACGGAACGTCGAGTCAATCTGATCAGTAACGTCATCAAACCCTATGCCGATTCAAAACCGGATCTGTGGATTTTCAACCAGCTGGCAAAACGTTTTGCCCAGGGGGAAAAAATGAATTTCCCGGAAAAGGCCAGCGGTGTATTCGATGAGTTGCGGGTTTTATCCAAAGGTCGGATGCTGGATTATTCCGGTATGAGTCATGATAAAATTGAAGCCCAGCGCGGTATTCAATGGCCTTGTACGGATGGGGATGAAACAGGTACTGCGCGTTTATATACCGATGGTCGTTTCCAATATGCCGACGGTAAGGCCAAACTGATCCCGCTGCCCTTCGTGGACAACAATGAACGACCGGATGAGGAATACCCCTTCTGGCTTAACAGTGGTCGGGTAGTGGAACATTTTCATACCCGCACTCGCACGGGCAAGCTGGGTAATTTGAACAAGTTCAGTCCAACTGCGTATATGGAAATGAATCCCGATGCGGCCAAACGTCTGGGAATCAAACACGGCAGTTATGCGCGCCTGATTTCCCGTCGTGGTGATGCGGTCGTGATGGTGCAGACTACCCAGCGCATACCGCCGAACATGGTTTTTGTACCGTTTCATTTTCATGAATGCGTCAACCGCGTAAGCCTGGGCCTGCTGGATCCGTATTCGCGCCAGCCGGCCTTCAAACAATGCGCGGTTCAGGTCGAACCGATTGACGATCAGGAAGCCGCAGCAGTGCGCAACCATGCGGCGCGAACGTACTAAATAGGCGTTCCAAATACCAGTACACTTTCGGGTTTCCACGTTCATGGTGAGCCTCGTTCGATGAAACTCACGACAGGCTTCGGCTTCGCTCAGGAGAGCCCTGTCGAACCATGAACGTGGAAACACTGTAAATAAAGAGCTTAATATGTTTGTGCTTCGACAAGCTTCCTTCGACAAGCTTCCTTCGACAAGCTTCCTTCGACAAGCTCAGGACGAACGGGTTTTTCCAAAACTGTACTGGTATTTGGAACAGCTATTTAGATAAAAATTTAACGCAAAGACGCAAAGACGCAAAGGATTTTTTTGTGATAGATATTTGTTGTTATGGAGCCTGGCGAAAAATAGAAACATGCAGACTTTTTCATAAATTGAATCTTTCTCTGCGTTCTTCGCGCCTTTGCGTCTCTGTGTTGAAAAAATCTTGACAGGAACCCCGATGTATAAAGTAAGAAATAATGAACCCTCCTATGCGTTTGTTCCCCAGGCCGATGCCCCGCAGACGAACCGCTACGGTAAAAAAATCGAGCTGGTTGATAAAAGCGATCCGCTGGCGGGCAAGAGCCTGAATATCAATGGCGATACCTCGGTAAGCGATAATCCCAACCGTTATAAACAGCACGGCTTTTATTTTAACGCCGATAACTGCATCGCCTGTCATGCCTGTGAATCGGCCTGTAGTGAAAAAAATGATCTGCCGCCGCATATCGCCTATCGTGCGGTGGGTTATGTCGAAGGCGGCAGCTATCCGAACTACACCCGCCTGAATATTTCTATGGCCTGCAATCATTGTGACGATCCCGTCTGCCTCAAGGGCTGTCCCACGCGCGCCTATACCAAGTTTGCCGAGTACGGCGCGGTATTGCAGGATCCGGATATCTGTTTTGGCTGCGGTTATTGCACCTGGGTTTGTCCTTACAATGCTCCGCAATTGGACACCACTCGCGGTCATGTCATGAAATGCAATATGTGCGTCGATCGTCTGGAAGTGGGCTTGAAACCGGCCTGTGCGGCTGCCTGTCTGGGCGGGGCGCTGGACTTTGGTGTGATTGAAACCACGCCAGAGAATCGTGAGCAACTGAAAACGCAAATCCCGGGTTTCCCGACTACCGATATTACTCATCCCAATATTCGTTTCCAGCAAACCCGGTCCCTGCCGCGCGAGATGACGCGTACGGATGCCATGCCTTTGCGCTATGAGCGGGATCAGCCGGGTGCCAGTGACTATCGCAGCAAGTTGCATGATCGAGGTGAAAAATCGGAATGGAACCTGGCAAAGCTGCGTTCGCGCGAAGATCCGCTGGTGATTTTCACCCTGATTACACAATCGGTAATAGGTGTGTTTCTGGCCCTGTTTCTCGCTCCGTATCTTGGCTTGACCGAACTGTCCCTGGCCAATAATCCAGCCCTGCAACCGGTGGTGCTGTTCAGCCTGCTGGGACTGGAAACTTTTGCATTGGCCCTGTCGACCATGCATCTGGGGCGTCCCCATCGTTTTTATCGCGCCTTCAACAATTTGCGTTATTCACCGGTAAGCCGGGAAGTCGCGGGGGTGGCGGTTTTTTTCAATTTTCTGGGTGCGTATACCGTGCTGAGCAGTTTTCCCACTTTGTTTGCCTGGTTGCCACAAAACCTGCTTATCGGACTGCAACAATTTTGTGGTTGGGGTGCGACGATATCCGGTCCTTTGGCGCTGTATTTCATGCACCGGATTTACCGTATAAAGGCGCGTCCCTTCTGGAACCACTGGCAGGTACTGACCTCTTTTTACGGCAATATGCTATCCATTGGCAGCGTGCTTATTATTGTTATTTTTGCCGCTGCATTGTTATTCAGGAACGAATCGTTCAGCCATCTGATTGAGATTATGCGCTGGCCGTTGTTGCTGGGATTGCTGCTGGAGGCAACCGGTCTGTATTTTCATACACGGGATAATCGTCGTGCCGGTGGCGAAGCGGCCGCTTCGCATTTTCAGCAGCGGACGCAGTTTGGCAAAACCTGGTTGTTGCGAAATATTTTGTTGGCGACAGCAGGGGCATTGGTTCTGGCATTATCCGTCACAGCGATCGATGGTATCCTGGCCTATAGTCTATGGTTGTTTAGTGGCAGCATGATAATTGTCAGCGCCCTTATCAGTCGCGCTCTATTTTATGTGTTGGTGATTCCCACTACTATGCCGGGGGCATTTTTCTGGCGTAACCGGGGCTTTCAAGAACACGCACGCGAAACCGGTCTGGCCGAAATGCCCCAGACGGGAGTGGTAGTCGAGACACACTAAGGCAGTGCAGGTCAATTTCTTTTGCAGTCTTTTTTTCTGCGACTTGTAAACTGATGAAGCGTCGGCTATCTGAGATTGATAATGAGCTGGAACGGGCTGTCTTCCTTGCGGTCTATGACTCAAGAGTGCAGCAGAAACGACGTTTACTGGCTCGCTGGTTATTGATTTTTAAGCATATTCTTCGTGGCTTATTTTATCTCTGGCCAATCTATCTGGTTTTTATCATCCTGCTGGTTCTGCCCGTTTCGGGCAGTCGGCTCGTTTTTCTGTTTGTGCTAATGCCGGGCCTGCTGCTATGGTTGCTTATCTATATTAAAGGCGCGAGGGATGATTATTACCAGTATGTTCGCGGTCAGATTCTGGAAAAGGGATTTATTATGAAAATCTTTCGGCAATAAACATGGCTAAGGACGTGCAAACAACCTGCCCCTATTGTGGAGTTGGCTGCGGCATTATTGCCAGTCTGGACGACAGTGGAGCAGTAACCGTCAAGGGCGACCCGGCGCACCCGGCCAATTTTGGTCGCCTGTGTTCAAAAGGTGCGGCCTTGGGCGATACCCTGAGTATGGACGGGCGACTGCTGTATCCGGAAATTGAAGGCACGCCACATAGTTGGGATAATGCGTTGAACTATGTAGCCGATAAATTTCGCAACATAATCGACGAACACGGTCCTCAGGCCATTGGTTTTTATATTTCCGGTCAGTTGTTGACTGAAGACTATTATGTTGCCAACAAGCTGATGAAGGGCTTTATTGGCGGCGCCAATATTGATACTAATTCCCGTCTTTGTATGTCGTCAGCCGTGGCTGGCTACAAGCGTGCCTTTGGTTCGGATACGGTGCCCTGCGCTTATGAAGATCTGGAGCGGGCCAAACTGGTAATCCTGACGGGCTCTAATACTGCCTGGTGCCATCCGGTTCTTTATCAACGACTGGTCCAGGCTAAAAAAGAAAACCCCGATCTAATGGTGGTGGTCATCGATCCCCGCAGAACGCCCACCTGTGAGCTGGCGGATCTGCATTTACCGCTTATTGCAGGCAGCGATCATATTCTTTTTAATGGCCTGCTTGTCTATTTATACGATACGGAAGAAAGCAATCCATCGTTTGTTGAAAATCATACCGAAGGCCTGCATGCAGCGCTGGCCAAGGCGCGTGAGACAGCCGCGTCCCTTTCGATTGTTGCAGATCGCTGCGGCCTGGCAGAGGATATCGTCAGTCGGTTTTATAAACTGTTTGCCCGAACCGAGCGTGTCGTAACGGTGTTTTCTCAAGGGGTTAACCAGTGGTCGTATGGGACGGACAAGGTCAACAGCATTATTAATTGTCACCTGTTAACCGGGCGTCTTGGCCGCCCCGGCATGGGGCCGTTTTCCTTTACCGGCCAGCCCAATGCTATGGGTGGGCGTGAAGTGGGTGGGCTGGCCAATCAGCTGGCGGCGCATATGAGCATAAACAATACGGCAGATCGTGACCGGGTTAAACGTTTCTGGCGGGCCAGCAATATGGTGCAGGCTGAGGGTTTGAAAGCGGTCGATATGTTTCGCGCTGTTGGCGCTGGCAAAATAAAGGCGCTTTGGATTATGGCGACCAACCCGGCTGTGTCAATGCCTGACAATCAAGCGGTACGCAAGGCGCTGGCAAAGTGTGAATTCGTAGTGGTTTCGGATTGCGTGCGTAAAACCGATACTACCCGTTTTGCCCATGTTTTGTTACCGGCGCAAACCTGGGGTGAACGAGAGGGGTGCGTGACAAATTCGGAACGACGTTTATCCCGCCAGCGCGCGTTTCTTCCCTCGCCGGGGCAGGCCCGGGCAGACTGGTGGATTATTTCCGAAATTGGCAAACGACTGGGTTTTACCGAGGCTTTTTCTTATCAGGAGCCGGTGGATATTTTTAACGAGCACGCAGCCCTGTCAGGCTTTGAAAACGACGGTCAACGCGATTTTGATATCAGCGGGCTGGCCAATCTAAGTGATCAGGAATACCGGGATTTTCAGCCACGGCAATGGCCGGTAACAGCCGCACAGCCTGCGGGTACCGTACGCATGTTCAGTGATGGTCATTTTTTTACGGACAATGGTCGGGCGCGATTCCTTGCCGTGGCGACAAGCGCACCTGCGAATCCACCGAGCGCCGATTATCCCCTGCGGCTGAATTCAGGCCGGGTGCGTGATCACTGGCACACCCTGACTCGCACCGGCAAGTCTGCACGCCTGTCGGCACATATTTTTGAACCCTTTGTAGAACTGCACAACGCTTATGCAAAAGATAACTATATAAGCGAAGGTGAATTACTGCGAGTACGTAGTCGCTGGGGTGAAGCCATTGTGCGTGCGCGTCTCAGTGACGATCAACAGGCGGGCTGCGTGTTTATGCCCATGCACTGGAATGATCAGTTTGCCAGTCAGGCTGCGGTTAATGCTGTCGTCAATCCTGCAACTGATCCTGTTTCCGGGCAGCCGGAATTCAAGCATACCCCGGTGCAGATTGAAACCTATGCCGCTAACTGGTACGGCTTTATTCTCTCACGCCGCCGATTGCAAATGAGCCAACTGGATTACTGGGCCAGTTCCAGGGGAAAAAATCTGTGGCGTTATGAAATTGCCGGTAAGGGCATACCCGAAGACTGGGCGGGATGCGCACGCCGACTGCTATGCCAGGCAGCGGAAAAAGTGGAGTGGATAGAATATTTCGACAAAAGCCAGAGTCGCTATCGTGCCGCGCGAATCGAAAATGGCCAGCTCGAAAGCTGTATTTTTATTGGTCCGGAAACAAGCTTGCCGGACCGAGAGTGGCTGTCAAAATTATTCCAGGATCAAACTCTTGATGAGCGTGAGCGGAGCAGTTTGCTAAGCGGACGTCCGCCTCACGGCGAGCTGGACGGCGGTCGGATAGTCTGCGCCTGTTTTGGCGTGGGTATCAAGACGCTGGAAAAGTGTATCCGCGAACAGAATCTGACATCGGTGGATGCCGTGGGTGACGCCCTGCGTGCAGGGACCAATTGCGGATCCTGTATACCGGAAATTAAAAGTATTATTTTTTCAGTAGCTGAAGAATAAAATATGCAGACGATGGAAAATCAAGCACTCGACATCCTGAAAAGCGTCTTTGGCTATGATGAATTTCGCCATTCGCAAAAAGATATTATCCAGCGACTGGTGCAGGGTGAGGATGCGGTGGTGCTCATGCCCACTGGCGGCGGCAAGTCGCTGTGTTATCAGATCCCGGCCATGCTGCGCCCCGGGGTGGGGATTATTGTTTCCCCTTTGATTGCGCTCATGCAGGACCAGGTCAGCGCCCTGTTGCAATTGGGTGTCAAGGCGGCTTTTCTGAATTCCACGCTGGATGTCGCCACTAGCCGGGAAATAGAACAGCAATTAGCTACCGGTGAGCTGGATTTGCTCTATGTCGCCCCCGAACGATTGATGACCGAGTCATTTCTGAACCTGCTGGATCGATCTCCTTTGGCTCTATTTGCCATTGATGAGGCGCATTGCGTATCCCAGTGGGGACATGATTTTCGCCCGGAATATATTCAACTATCTGTATTGCATCAGCGTTATCCCCAGGTGCCGCGTCTCGCCCTGACTGCTACGGCGGATGAAACAACGCGAGAAGAAATTATCCAGCGTCTGGGTCTGGACCAGGCGGAAATGTATGTCTCCAGTTTTGATCGGCCGAATATTTGTTATAGATTGTCTCAAAATCAGGGGGATGCGCGGGGCGCGCTGTTACGTTTTATCCTGAATGAACACGAAAATGACGCCGGTATTGTTTATTGTCTTTCGCGCAACAAAGTTGAACAAACGGCTGAATGGCTAAGTAAAAAGGGACTCAAGGCCTTGCCTTATCATGCCGGTCTGCCCGCCTCTGAGCGGCAGCACAATCAGCATCGTTTTTTAAACGAAGATGGTATTATTATCGTTGCCACCATTGCCTTCGGTATGGGCATAGACAAGCCCG
>UOFZ01000037.1_pt1 | contig 23063 bp, 26 predicted proteins | sample 1989551 | NCBI WGS metagenome assembly UOFZ01 (sample SAMEA4712198, study PRJEB27164) | hydrothermal vent metagenome | biome: marine basaltic hydrothermal vent biome; feature: marine hydrothermal vent; material: mineral | place: Pacific Ocean | collected 2011-06-14/2011-07-23 | depth 1691 m
CTCTTGATATCGTTGAAATTGATAACTTTTTCCGTGAACGTGTCCGTAGACAGATTCAGTTCCTCCAGCCCCTCCCAGACAATCGAGCCTTCCTGACTATCCCAGATCTGCAGAAAAACCCGCAAGTTGGCGCGCTTGGTTTCCATTAGTCTCAACCCCAGAAAACCAAAGCGTCCAGCGGACTCCTGTCGAAAACCGCCCAGCTTCAACTGCGCCAGATAACGTACGCCGGTGATTTCACCAATCTTGCGCAGGGTATCCTTCTGAAAAATTCCCGTGTCCTGATATTCATCAAACATGGCCTTGTATTTGGCGGTCAGATTAGCGCGATTAACAGCACTCAATGTTTCCGGCAGGCTCACCACCCTGATGTCCTGGTATTCATTCAACAAAATGCTGGCAAAAGACAGCGCCAGGGACTGCCTGTCCTGTTCCCGACCGGTAACCGAAGAAGGCGTAATAAAAGCAATGCCGCCATGCTGCAAATCACCCGGTTTAAGATCGATGCTACGATGCTGCAGAGATGTGTATATAACAGGACCACCGCAGGCTACCAACCATAACGGCAAAAACAGCATAAAAAGCAGGCGATTTATACCTGTACAAAAAACATCCCGGTTCCTGTTCGACGGTTTTCTCCATTTCTGCATGTTTTTCCCTCAACTGCATAAGACTACTCAAAACAATCCGTTTACAGATATATTCCCTGTTATCGTTAAACCCATGCATAACTTTAGAACAATCATAAAAATTTAATCCCGCAAGGATAGCCCGACATAACCAGGAAAAATATCAGAAAATACCACTTTCTCGCATACAAGCTACTCACGCTGTGAACCTATCCTGATATGGATGCCGAATTCTATATTTTTTTAACCGGCCATTTGGCCGTTTCCTCTACTTTAAGTATAGAATATGTTTAGCTGATACTCTGATCAAAAATGCAAAATATTACCCTGTTTTTCTCAATAGATAAAAATTATGACGCTTAAATTCAGTCCCCACCCCGGCCCGCGAGAACGCCACCTACGCCGCCGTTATCACAATCCACTATTCCCGGCTGCGCGACAGAAGGTCAGCGAAAGCCAACTTAAAGACGCCCGCAAAGCCGATGAAAAAGAGCTTAATCATTTTCTTCGTTACTTCAGGGATCTGGTACAGGAAGCCATTGATCTCAAACCCGAGGCAGAAAGTGAAACCATCCTTGACCTGAAAGAACGTCTGGACAAATGCTATGCGCATTGCTGCGCTCTGCCGGGTGAAAAAAGTGAGATTCAGGCCGCCATTAATAAATTAATCGAAGTCATCATGAAAGCCGTGCGCCAGGGTGCCGCCAACGATCCAGTAGCCCTGGACAAACTGGCTGAAGAAAATAGCGCAAGACAAATGCATAATGAACTGCATCAATTCAGTCTGGTAGCCGATCTGATGTTGCCGGACTCCCCCATAAGCAAGGACGACCTGGTCCCCAGCCTGCTCACCGAACCTGAAGCCGGACTAAACGCCACTCTGCAACTTTTCGATCCTGCCCAACTTGCCGAAATCTATCAACAGGCAAAAACCCGGATTCAACAATTGCCAGCAAATATGGCTAATCAGCCCAAGCTGAATAAAAAAATAAAACTGATTGAGACCCGCCTGAATATGAATAAAATACCGCTATCAGACTAAAAGCCATGAAAACATTCGATTGCAGCATTTATAAACGCACCAAAACCTGGATAAACCACAAGATAAGTACCATCACGAAATAATTTTCTACAAAATGCGCAGAAAATCATTTCTAAGCGACTAAAAATGGATGCTTATCTATTTATTCCGCGCAACGCAGAATTGGAGAATGTCCCCGCCCCGCTTCTGAAAATGCTCGGCAAACTTAGGCAGGTCATGGCTCCAACGCTCTCAGAGGAAAGAAAACTGGCGCAAAATGGCAGCCTGACGCTGATCCAGCTCCTCGAAACAGAGGGCTATTATCTGCAACTCCCTGCACATTCTTAGCCCATATCAGGCTAAGTCCTTGTATTTTTCTCCGTCAATTTTTTGTGAAAGTGCAAATTCAAACGGTATCTCTATGTTTTTAAAGTCATTTTTATGAGCTCACTCCGTTTTCCGGGGTGAAACTTAGGCTTGCCAAGTTCAAAATTTCATTTATTATCTATTGCATGAGTGTGACAACCATCATGCTTTAAAACACCGGAGGGGAAACCTCAGGACAATATAACAATTAATACCTTAAGGAGCATGTCATGACAGTAACTGCTGAGGCTCAGGTCGAGTCTGCAAATGCAAGCGATCTGGAGCGAATCATTTCTGAAAAACTTGATGAAATGTTGCCCAGAAAACTTGAAGAAATCGAAGCCAATAAAACACCCTCGATGTCCATTATTGCCACCAAAGGCACCCTGGATTGGGCCTATCCACCCTTCATCCTGGCCTCCACTGCCGCCGCGCTGGGATGGGATGTCACCATTTTCTTTACCTTCTACGGACTGCTGCTATTGAAGAAAGATTTAAAAGCAAAGGTCAGTGGTCTGGGTAATCCGGCCATGCCGATGAAAATGCCGTTTGGCCCGCAATGGTTCCAGAACATCGAATGGCCCATGCCAAACGTTGTCATGGCCGGCATTCCCGGTTTTGAAAATGTTGCCACCGGCCTGATGAAGCAAACCTTCAAAAACAAGGGTGTCGCCAGCGTTGAAGAACTGCGTGAGCTTTGCCTTGAAGCTGATGTGAATATGGTTGCCTGCCAGATGACGGTCGATGTCTTCGGTTTCTCTCAGGATGAGTTCATACCGGAAGTCAACGACTATGTCGGCGCAGCATCCTTCCTGCCTATTGCTTCAAAATCTGACGTCTGTCTGTTTATCTAAAACAACAAGTCGACTAATTGTGCGTCATGCCTTTTTTGCATGACGTACAATTTGTTTTATTTTCTTCAACTCGTTTATTTGCCTCCGCCATGACAGGCGGGAGACTCGGGCGCATGCCCCTGCATTTGATGCCATTCTGATTCTGTATAAGTATGCATCGCCAAAGCGTGTATACCATTCCTAAGCTGGCTTTCAAGAATACTGTTAATTAAACGATGCCGCGCAAGCAGCGTTTTCCCGTCAAATTTGTCACTCACCAAAACCAGTTTAAAGTGCGACTCCGATCCGGCAGGCACATTATGATTATTGCTTTCATTTATCACCTGCATAAGGGAGGGTTTAAGTTCAGCCGACAGTCTACTTTCGATTTCAGCTTGCATGCTCATGCACTTACTCCACCATGATTAAAACCAGAAAACAGTATAACGCAAACCACAAGCTGCCCGAACAACTCTTCAAAATCAAATTTAAACCTGCTTACAGACCAGAACTTAAGCACCAAAACAATGCGTTCATCAGGGTAAACACTAAGATTTCACTTTGTGAAACACAATTTCACAATTGTTAACGCAATAAGATTTGTAAACCGTCAGAGGAAATCCTACTGTTAAAATACCAACACAAAAGATGGACTAAAAACCAAGGAATAAGCACCATGAAACTATCATCTCGTTCTGACTACGCCACCAAAGCCATGCTCGAACTCACCACCATGCCCGATAAACCTGTCAACCTTGCTTATCTGGCCCAGGTTGAAGATATATCTATTTCCTATCTGGAACAGATATTCTCTTTGCTGCGTAAACACGAACTTGTAAAAAGTGTTCGCGGTCCAGGCGGAGGTTATATTTTGAGCAAACCAATGAGCAACATCACCATTGGCGATATAGTCAAAGCTATTGACATGAGTCGAAAATCAAAGAAAATCGAGCAGTCTGAAAAACTCAACGAGTCTGGTCATCAACCTGCCAGTCGACAAATGTGGGAGCAACTCTCGAACATGCTTTACGATTATCTGAATGAAATCAGCCTTGAAGATATTCATCAGGCTCGTCAAGTACAGATTGAAAATGAACAGCAGTCATCTGGAACACAAGCAGCTTGATCAATGTCAGCCAGGTTATTGGCACCAGTAAATGTACCAGGGGGTATAATTACTGGTGCTTTGTCTTTATAAAGTTTGAGTTCGCACCCACGATTTATTCCGCAAAAATGAAGTCCCATTAAACGGTGGGATAGGCTTGCATTTGAACTTTATCGGACACTCGTCCCAGCATATATATCATCCCCTGAAAACGCGCGGCTCCGGTACTGCTGAACTCAAACCGGTAAGTGCGGTAAAAACACAACTGGCCACGATAGTTTCTTCGTACGCGCAACCTGACAAGCTCGACAGTATCATCGAGAAACTGAACCTCCGCTTGTCGGCAATACTGATGCCCCGTTTCTCTAGCCTTCTCCTTTACGCCAACACTGTCCCACCAGAAAAAAATAATCGCAAATAGAATAATAATCAGAATCAAAGAATCCATCAAAAATAATCCCGCTTTTTTATATTTTATATATTGTAACTATTCAGCGCCATTGCCAAGGGATATTGTATAAATATTTTCCTTGAACAGAGCGAACTCCCGTTTCAAGTACGCTAAATAAGTGTTTCTAATTCCTGTCCAGTAAAACTGTTCGCCCTGAAGTCCTAAGCTTGACGAAGGGTCGAAGGGTCGAAGGGTGAACAGCATTAAATATTACTATTTCAGGCTTTGAGTTATGGTTCGACAAGGCTCTCCTGAGCGAAGCCGAAGCCTGTCGTGAGTCTCATCGAACGAGGCTCACCACGAACGTGATTTGTATAGTGGACAGGAATTTGGAACAGCCATTTAGAGACTGTCATAAAAGTTTCTCTTGTCGCTTTTATTTTAATATTGTAAGTTTATATGTAAACACAAAAGGATTGTGTTTTTTCACTTAAATCAGGGAGGATTTACTTATGAACAATTCTGTTCACAGCTATTGCGCTATAACATCACTTATCTTTGCACTAAGCAGCTCCATATCGCTTGCTAATGCCGCCATTCGCACCCCCGGCCCCGGCGACCTCGTCATTTCAGAGGTCATGGCCAACCCCTCTGCAGTATCAGACAGCGTGGGTGAATGGTTTGAACTTTTCAACCCAGGCATGGACTCGCTTATTCTGAATAACTTGGTTCTCAGCGACAACGGCCGCAACAGACATCAAATAAATGCCAGCAATGATCTGCTCATCAACCGTGGTCAATATTTTGTCCTGGCCCGTAACGGCGATAGTAATATTAATGGTGGCATCGCTGCTGATTATGTTTACTCAGGATTCACTCTTAACAACCGATCGGATGCTATTATTATTTCGTTGGATGGCGTAGAAATTACTCGGCTTGAATACAATGCCGGATTTGTAAAAAATGGTAAAAGCACCGAACTGCTCTCGCTCCCCAGCGAAACTGATGATTACCAAACCACCCCGGACCAGCTGACATATGGAGCAGGCGACACGGGAACGCCCGGTGCCGAAGGTTCATCTGAACTAAAGGTTTCGGCAGTACCTGTGCCTGCCTCACTATGGCTTTTTGCCAGTGGCCTGATGGGGATTTGCAGTATTGGCAAAAAGAAAAAGGGCTGATTTTCAATCAACCCCGCACAAAAATACAGCCTGTTCAGAAACTTGATCCCGAACAGGCTGTCTTTACTTTTGCTTAGCTACGCTCTATTTGTCCGCTAAGGTTTTGAACAGCATATTGATACGATTAACAAAACTGGCCGGATCTTCCAGTTGCCCGCCTTCACTCAACATAGCCTGTTCAAACAACACCTGGCACCAGTCAGAGAAGCGTTCCTCATCCTGTTCATTACGCAGACGTTCGATCAAAAGATGATCCGGGTTCAGCTCCAGAATGGGTTCCAGAGCAGGCACATTCTGACCGGCCTGTTTAAGCAACTTCTGCATATTCAGCGCCATGGCATCTTCTTCAACTACCAGACAGGAAGGTGAATCGGTCAGCCGGTGTGAAATACGCACATCTTTAACTTTGTCACCGAGAACCTCTTTCATTCGTTTAAGAAGATCCTTGTATTCTTTCTCTGCTTTCTGTGCCTTTTGCTTGTCTTCCTTGTCTTCCAGGTCACCCAGATCCAGATTCCCCTTGGCAATAGATACCAGTTTCTTGCCGTCAAATTCTTCCAGATAGGACATCATCCACTCATCAACCCGATCATACATGAGCAGCACTTCGATATCCTTTTTGCGGAATAGCTCCAAATGCGGACTGTTTTTAGCAGCGACGTAACTTTCTGCTGTCAGGTAATAAATCTTATCCTGTTTATCCTGCATACGGCCGAGGTAATCGTCCAGCGACACGTTCTGTTCATCGGAATCATTGTGAGTTGAAGCAAAGCGCATCAGCTTGAGCAATTTATCCTTGTTGGCGAAATCTTCCGCCGGACCTTCCTTGAAGACATTACCAAATTCTTTCCAGAAAGTTGCATACTGTTCCGGATCATTCTTCGCCATTTTCTCCAGCATACCGATGATTTTTTTCACTGAACCAGTTCGAATCGTATCGATCTGGTGATTATGCTGCAAAATCTCACGGGATATATTCAGCGGCAGATCATCCGAATCGACCACCCCGCGAATAAAACGCAGGTAGTTGGGCATCAACTGTTCAGCGTCATCCATAATAAAAACGCGCTTGACGTACAACTTGATACCATAACGTTTATCCCGATCATACAGGTCGAAAGGCGCACGTTTGGGCAAATAAAACAGCGTGGTGTAACTCTGGGTTCCTTCCACCTTGTTGTGTATCCAGGTCAGAGGATCTTCAAAGTCATGCGCCACATGCTTGTAGAATTCCTTGTACTCTTCATCGCTAATCTCTGACTTGGGTCTTGTCCACAGAGCCGAACCCTTGTTGACCGTTTCCATTTCATCCGTCGGCTCACCCTTGTCATCCAGCTTTGGCATCAGGATAGGCATGGAAATATGATCTGAGTATTTATTGATAATGGAACGCAGACGATAAGGTTCGCAGAATTCAGCTTCATCTTCACGCAGGTGCAGGGTAATACTAGTACCGCGTTGTTCACGCTCAATGGTTTCCAGACTGTATTCGCCTTCGCCGGTAGATTCCCAGGCCACGCCATGCTCTTTACCCAGACCGGCACGGCGCGTTTCCAGTGTCACCTTGTCAGCAACGATAAAAACAGAATAAAAACCCACCCCGAACTGACCGATCAGGTTAGCATCCTTGGCCTGATCTCCGGTCATGTTATCGAGAAACTTACGGGTACCGGAATTGGCGATGGTGCCAATATTTTCAGTCACTTCCTGACGGTTCATGCCAATGCCGTTATCAGAAATTGTAACCGTGCGTGCATCCTTATCGTAGCTCACCTGGATTTTCAGCTCGCTGTCATTTTCAAACAGGGCGTCATCCGCCAGCGCCTCGAAGCGCAGTTTGTCACAGGCATCGGAAGCATTAGAGATCAGCTCCCGTAAGAAAATTTCCTTGTTGGAATACAGTGAATGAATCATCAGATTCAGTAGCTGTTTGACTTCAGTCTGGAAACTCAAGGTTTCCTTATGCGTATCGACACTCATCTTTACTAGACTCCTGGATAAATCTAAGCAGTTAAATATATGATATTTTTAAAAAAACAGATTTTCACAGGATATGGAGACAGGCTTCATCAATTTCAAGACCCCGTTTTGCGCGATTTACGCCTTAGCTGCATTTGCGCTAGCAATGATCGCCGATTTGCCGCTGTTTTTCGCCGCCGCGTCAGTTTTCTCACCCGCCGTTGCGATTTTGTCCATTGAGTCCACATACCTGACAAAACCCCTCTGAGAAAATTAATATTTGATAACGGCTCAAGGAGACCGCATGCCCGTTGTTCTGCACGATTCCCGGCTATAGAAGAAGATAAACAGTAACTATTCAGCGCCCTTTCCGGGGCCGGTAGGCAGGTTGCTGTCTTACAAAAATAATACGCCGCTGAATACTCATATTGTAATCTAAGCAAAATAGTGACAAGTTGTCATTCGCTTAGCGATATATTCAGTAACCTGGAGTTCATTCAGATGGTGAATTGAAACCTGCTTATAGCTGGCCGAAAACCAGCCTGAAAATAACACGGACAAAACGATATGTTAATCATTCTGATCCTGATCTCTATTTACTTCGCCTGGCTGGCTTTCTCGCTACGCAAGCTCAAACCAGCCTACTCTCTGCTTGCCGGGATAACCGCTATATTCACGGGTTTTCTGGCCCTTGGTGGTTTCTTCGGTTTCCTGTAAAATTTCGCGTCCCTAATTGAGCCTGACATGACCAGAAGGAACGCCCCATGACTGAATCCAGACTGCCACTGATAATCGAACCCGAACAACTGAAAGCGGCCCTTGAACAGCAGGATCTGCTACTCGTTGATCTTTCCCAGGCGGCAACCTATGTACAGTATCACCTGCCTGAGGCGGTCTTCCTCGACTACAGTTGGATTGTACGCATCGAACATCCGCGCATGGGATTGCTACCACAGAAGGAACAGCTCAGCCATGTGCTCGGCGCACTGGGCATGAGTCCGGATACTCATATCGTCACTTATGATGATGAAGGCGGCGGTCGTGCCTGCCGTTTTCTCTGGACCCTGGATGCCATCGGCCACAAAAATCATTCTCTGCTCAATGGCGGCCTACAGACTTGGGTCAATACAGGTTTTGAGAGCAGCAGTAAAATACGCTACCCCACCTCAGGCGAAGATTATCCTATCGTCTTTTGCGATGAGCCAGTTGCCAGCCGCCAATTTATTCTCGACCACCTCAACGACAATCAGCTTGTCCTGCTTGATTGCCGTAGTGAAAAAGAATATCAGGGCACCAAAGTATTGGCGGCGCGTGGCGGACACATTCCCGGGGCTGAAAATATTGACTGGGTCAATGCGATGGACAAACACCGCGATCTGCGTTTAAAACCGGAAAATGAATTAAGACAAATGCTGGAATCTCGCGGTATTAGCCCGGACAAAACGGTGGTAACGTACTGCCACAGCCACCATCGCTCGGCGCATACCTATATCATGCTCAAATCACTGGGCTATGAAAATGTGAAGGGGTATCCTGGTTCCTGGTCGGACTGGGGCAATGAAGCCAATACCCCGGTTGAAAAATAATACATACTAGGGGATAAATTATCTATCCTGCGTGGGTATAAACAACGTGCCCAGTCTGCAGGAATAGATATCCTTTCAGTGGGATAACAACAGCTCCATCATCTTTTTCCCCTGGCGGCTGTCCCAGCTCCGCTCGCCGATAAGCCGGCCAATAAATTTTCCGTCACGACCAATCAGATAGCTGGTTGGCAGAGCGCGGATTTCATAATTTCTGCGTACTTCGCCTGCAGTATCCAGCAGGATCGGAAAGCTGTAACCGCCTTCGCTGACAAAATTTTCTACCTGCTTCAGGTTATCCCGATCAGCGGACAGAGCCAACACCACCAGTCCCTTGTCAGCATAAGCTTGCCATAAATTTTCCAGAGAGGGCATCTCCCGGCGACAGGGGGCGCAGAAACTGGCCCAGAAATTCAGGAGCACCAGTTTGCCGCGGTAATCCGATAAACGCACTGTCCCCAGCTTAAGATCCGGCAGTGTAAAATTTGGCGCCGGAAGACGTGCTTTTGGCAGCGTTACTTTCATGTTGCTCAGCGCCTGTGACAGAGCAGCCGCATCGGCATCGGCAGAAACCCGCATCGGCGCCAACAGGCACAGGCAGCATGAGCATAAAAGTATAAACAAGCGTGCGTTCATAAGAGCCTATCGAGCATGTGCATCAAGGTAACTCATGATTTTTTTGCGCTGCGCCTCGGTAAGGGGCGGATAGTCCCGTTCCTGTCTGCGTTTGTCCATTATCGCAAGCATATCTTTCCAGGCTGCCGCGCTTAACCGTTGCGGATGGGGCACTGCATGACAGCTGCCACACTGTTCAATATAAACACCCGCTGCTTCTGTCTGCCCATCCGGCAGGTAGGTGCGTGGATTTCCAGTCTCAAGCGCGCAACCCGTCAGCAACAACAGTGCCGGCATCAGCGCAACAGGAGCGTATTTCAGTATGCTGTGTGTTTTCATTTTCATTTCAGAACCCCAGTTTGCTATCCGGTCCAGCCGCCTTGCCAAGGCCATAACGAACACTCTTCTTGCTTGGTATTTCCAGATACCAGGTCAACATCAGACGATAGTCCAGTTCAAGCTGCGGACCGTTCAGGTTGCGGTAGAGAGGCAGACTGAGAGAGAAATCAACGATCTGCAATGGTACCGGCTGCCATTGCATGCCTAACGTCGCAAATACCTGGGTGCCGCCATAATTGCCGGTATTCCATGTTGGGGTCATATACGGTGAGGTCGGATCGCCCTGGGTCGTACGACCTGAAGCCCCTGTGACCGCTTCATCCATTTCTCCGCGAATCTTTCCTTTATATTCCCCATTCAGCTGAAACTGCACCAGGGTGTCATAGCGGAACTGGTACATAGTATATAAATCCAGGCGGAATTCATCACCCAGTCGATAGTTACGTTTGTTGTCATACAGGCGCGCAGTATAAGTCGCATTAGCGCCCCACCAGAGCGGCGAGCTGGAACCCTGGTACAAAAGGCCGATCATGGGATCAAACGTACCCGAACCCAGTTGCATGCTATACGGCAAGAGTTCACGCTGACGCATGGCCAGAGGATGCGTGCTGTTGCGCTTATCAATCGAGCCGGTCGGTACACTCAGGCCAAATAACAGTGAGGACTGACGTGTCGGAATCAGGGGGTCATCAGCAAACAAAAGGAACTTACCCATCAGCATGGTATCCGCAAGGCCCTCTGATTTCATTTCAAAACCTTGCTGCCCGGTGGTGGTCTGCATCGTGCTGTTGAACTTCATATCCATGGAATTCTGCTTATACATCAGCATCACACCACCGAACAGTTTCTCACTGAAGCTGTAGCCGGTCGCAATATTCAACATATTCATATCCATTTGCGTCGGCACCGCCATAAACTTGCCGGTGGCCTTTCCCATCATGGTCGGCATACCCAGTAAATTATCCGGGTTGATGCTATTCGTACCATCCCGCAGGCCTTCCATGTGCATCAGCATAGGGCTGATTTTCACCCGGTATTCATAGGTTTCAGGTATCCCGCCACCCATGATATTCGTCGGCATATTGCCCCCACATTTGCCGCAACACAGTCCCACATAGGCCGATACGTTGGCGGAAATCAATACTGCCAACAATCCAGCTACAGCAGACAAGTATTTGATCAATTTCATTATATTCCTACCTGTTGTTAGAATAAGCGGCATGCATACTAGCAACGCAAACAGGCTTCGGGAATGTGACATAGTGTCGCGCGACAATTTGTCGCAGGCAGCTGTTTTTGCCCCGCTACACGTATGCTAAATCTGCGCAGTCTTCTTCTGCTTCGCAGCATCGGCATCGGCGCGCAGGCACTGGTGATTATGCTGGCAGCCTACGTCTTTGATATAAATCTGCCGCTCATACCGCTGCTACTCATTCTCTCGCTACTGACCGGCTGGAACCTCTACAGCTGGTTACAATCAAGAAACAAGGCTTCCGACAATGCGTGGTATTTTTTTATTCAGCTATTCATTGATATACTCGCCCTAAGTGCCATACTCTATTTCACTGGTGGTGCCACTAATCCTTTTACCTGGTTGTTTCTGCTGCCCATTGTTATCGCCGCCACCACCCTGCCCGCTTTGCAGATCTGGACTCTGGCCTTGATCACCATTGCCGCCTACTCGCTGCTGATGCGCTATTACCTGCCACTGGAATATGTGCACCCGGATCCTGATAGCGATTTTAACCAGCATGTTTTTGGTATGTGGTTCGGCTTTATGTTTAGTGCGGTGACCATTGCCTACTTTATTAGTGGCATGGCCAGAAACCTGCGCCAGCGTGACCGGCGGCTGGCCGAAGCACGGGAACAACAACTACGGGATGAACGACTGGTGGCCCTGGGAACGCTGGCCACGGGAGCCGCCCATGAGCTGGGAACACCGCTGGCGACCATGAGCATTATCAGTGATGAACTCGAAGACGAATATGATGCGAGTTCTTACCCTGAACTGAACAGTCAATTGCGCATTATTCATGAACAAATAAAACGCTGTAAAACGGCGCTCTCCACGCTCTCGGCATCGAGCGGGGAAATCCGGGCGGAATCAGGACAGGCCATCCCGGTACGGGATTACCTGTTACAAATTATCGAGCAGTGGCAGAGCCAACGCCCCGGCATTGATTTTACTCCGCATTTCAAATCCGATAACAGGCCGGTTCTCATATTGGCGGATCAAACTCTGAGCCAGGCGCTGATTAATATTCTCAATAATGCCGCCGATGCCAGTCCCGCAGCGGTATCGCTTGATGCCCACTGGGATGACGATACACTGGAAATCCAGATCAAGGATCGGGGCAAGGGTTTTAGTCCACTGGCATCGAACAAGCTCGGCAAAGAACCCTATAGTTCCAAACAACAGGGGCTGGGGCTGGGATTATTTCTGGCCCATGCGACCATCAAACGCATGGGAGGGAGTATTACCCTGTTTAATCGTAAACAGGGCGGTGTCTGTACCTTTATCAGCCTGCCACTTGAAGATTTAACCCCCACGCCAAGCCTATGAAAAGCAATGATCAAGTACCTAAGCATCCAGCAAGACTCATTGTTGTCGATGATGATGAAACCTTTGCCCAGGTCCTGAGCAACGCACTGGCCAAACAGGGATACGACACGGTTCATGCTCTGAATTGCAGCCAGGCGCTTGTACTTGCGCAACAGACACCGCCGGATTATGCCATTGTTGATCTGCGTATCGGACAGGAGTCAGGACTCAGTCTGATTCAACAGTTAAGGGTTCTGAATGGCGACATACATATTCTGATATTAACCGGTTACGCCAGCATCGCCACGGCGGTGGAAGCGATTAAACTGGGTGCCGACCATTATCTGACCAAGCCGGCCGACACCCGTGAAATTATCAAGGCTCTGCAAAAACAGGAAGCCGATCCCGGTGTAGAAGCTCCAGCACATCCTCTGTCCGTCAAACGTCTGGAATGGGAGCATCTGCAAAAGGTGCTACTGGATCACGATGGTAATATTTCCGCCGCCGCCCGCGCGCTGGGCATGCACCGGCGCAGCCTGCAACGCAAGCTGGCAAAGAAACCCAGCCGGGAATAGATAGAAACAGAGACAGATGAATAAGGTTTAGTGCTGTTCAGCCATACGAATGACGCCAGTTACAATGCCCAGAATTTGCACTTCTTCATTACGCAAATAAATGGCGTCCATTTCCGGATTAGCCGGCTGCAGACGAATACCCTCGCGTTCGACATAAAACTTTTTCAGGGTGACGGTTTCACCGTTGATCATGGCAATGACCGACTCACCATTGGCTGCGCTTTCACGTTTTTCCACCACAATGATGTCGCCATCCTGAATATTGTCATCCACCATGGAGTGACCACGCACTCTCAGCGCATAACTGTTTTTACTCACCATATTAGCGGGTACTGCCACCCGTTCGTTCTCGTCATTGAGATCGACCGGCTGACCGGCTGCCACCCAGCCCAGCAAAGGGATTTCCTGCAACGGCTCCTCAAACACATCAAGAGCTTCAATTTGAGGCGTCCAGACAGGACGATTATTCTTTGGAATCAGATAATTAATATTGTTCATTGACGTGTTTTCCCTGTTTTTACAAACCATAGCCGGTTCCAGAGACAATTTCAATCCCCTCTCCCCGGGAACTCGCCCGGTCGAATCCCCGAAAGAGTGTCCCTGCAATAAAGCAAAACATGCGATACTGGTGCTATGCGTTCAAACAAAAGAAACATACGGCCAGCCTGGCCTCTGTTGCTAATACTGATAGCAACAGGTATGGCAGCTGCATAAGCACAAAATCGATATGAAACAACTACAGATGATCTTTGTCTCAGTAGATCCTGGGCGAGATCAAGCTCGGCAACTGCAGGACTACGTTTACTATTTTGACCCGGCATTCATCGGTATCACTGGAAATCTCGATGAAATCGACAAGCTGGTCAACCAGGCCGGTATTCTTTATGGTTATGAAGATGAGGATGAAAACACAGGCAATTATGTCGTGAATCACAGCACCCAGATTTTACTCTTTGACCCACAGGCCCGCTTGTATGCGATCTTGTCTCCGCCCTTTGAGAGCGAGACAATAGTTCACGATCTGCAATCCATTCAACAATATTTACAAGGTTGAAATTCACCACATGGAATCAAAAAATGGCATGATGCATATGCAGAAACAGGATCAGCTAAACATCCCGGCCGGGAAAGCAGTTTCATTACAGCCCGGTGAACTGCATATCATGCTGATAGGTCCACGCAAGGTTTTCCGTGATGGCGATACGTTCAAGCTTATCCTTGACCTTGATAATGGCCAGCAGCAGACCATTAGCGTGCCGGTTCGCAAACGCAATTTTTAACCCCCGACTCACGAGTTTCCATGCACCCATCCCTTTCTGATCGTCTGTTTGCCCTGCTGCAAATCATTCTGCCGCATCATTTTCTCTCCCGCATCATGCTCAGGCTGACTCGCAGCCGCGGACTTTTCCGGCGTCTGTTCACACCCTGGTTCATTCGCCACTTCAATATTGACATGAGCCAGGCGCGTGAACCTGACTGGCGTAAATACGAAAATTTCAATCAGTTCTTTACCCGCGAACTCAAACCTGATGCCCGTCCCGTTGAGGGTGACGAAAGAAGCCTGCTCTCTCCCGTGGATGGTTGTGTCAGTCAGGCCGGTAAAATCCGGGCGGATCGTATCTTTCAGGCCAAGGGCCACGACTATTCGCTTGCGGCTCTGCTCGGCGGTGAAAGTCCATGGCCTACGACCTTTGCCGATGGTGAATTTGCCACCCTGTATCTATCGCCGCGCGACTATCACCGCATCCATATGCCCATCGACGGCAAACTGCTCGAAGTCATCCATGTGCCAGGACGTCTGTTCAGCGTCAACCCCGCCACGACACGTACCATCCCCGGCCTGTTTGCCCGTAACGAGCGGGTGGTCTGCATTTTTGAAACGACGGTCGGCCCCATGGCCATGGTGCTGGTGGGCGCAATCTTTGTCGCCAGCATCGAAACCGTCTGGCAGGGCATCGTGACCCCGCCTGCGGGCCGGAAGGTACGGCGTTGGGACTATCGTGAAAAAGATATCGTGTTGAAAAAAGCCCAGGAGATGGGACGCTTCAATATGGGTTCCACTGTAATTCTATTGTTCGGCAAAAACCGTATTGTTCTGGATAAAAAGATTAAGGCTATGGCTCCAGTACAAATGGGGCAACGGTTAGGGGAAACAGCCAGCCATCCTTACCCCGGATCCGGCCTTCATGTTGGGCGACCGTAGAAAAGGAAGTGCTTGTTGGGCTACATTTAATCGCCACAATACAAGTTGATACCGGTAGGTTGGGCTGAGTAAAACGAAGCCCAACATTTTTAGATAACTGCTACAGGATTGTGGCGACCAAGGCCTTTAATTCTTCGCGTGAAAAAAGTTCAACCGCACCCGGCACTGAGGGTGTATACAAGGTGAAATAATGCGAAAACAGGTCAAGACGCTCTCTGGCTGAGAGCAACGCAATTGCAGAAATATCAATATTCAGACGCAGCAGGGCGTCTCGGGTGGACTGGTAATATTCTTCCACCACTTTCAATCGCAGACCGACATGGTCAACGGCATCGATTTGCGGGGCTTCGCCATTCAGCATCCTGAAACCAGTGGCACAGGCCTCAGCATACAGAATGACCACTTCTCGCTCCGCGTTTCTTAAGTTAATGATCTGCTTTCTGATAAAAGGATTTTTAAATGTCGGTAACATTTTTTCCGTACAGCCTGTGGTTTTAATTCCAGTATTCATACTTTATGTTTTCGGGCACGGATGGAAAATCATTAATAATTTTTTGCCCTGAAAATCCAGATCCAAAAGAAACAGCGCCGCGAAAAATCAGACTGAATCCAGATTCTCCACTGCTTCCTTCGACAAGCTTCCTTCGACAAGCTCAGGACGAACGGCAATTCCTAAAGTGTACGGATATTTGAAACAGCTGTTTAGGCTCGCTCGCAGGCAAAAGACAGCACAGCAGCAATATCCGTTTTACCCGCGATCAACATCAGCAGGCGATCAAAACCCAATGCAACACCGCTGCAATCGGGTAAACCCTGTTCCAGGGCAGTAAGAAAATGTGTATCAAGTGGCATGACCGGCAGCCCCATCTGTAGTCGGCGCTGATTTTCCGCTTCAAAACGCTGACGCTGTTCGGCCGCATCGGCCAGTTCATGAAAACCGTTGGCCAGCTCCATACCATTGAGATAAAGCTCGAAACGCTCGGCAACGTCCCCCCGAATCTGTGCTAGTGCAGCCTGGGAAACCGGGTAATCATAAATAAAAACCGGACAGTCGCGCGGCAGCGCCGGTTCGACGACATGGCTCATTAACAGATCCAGCCAGGCATCATGCTCATCACCCAATGCGGGAACATCCAGCCCGTGAGACCGCGCACAATTCTGCAAAACCGTGATATCCGCATTCAACGGTTCATCAAGACCTGAAAATCGCTGCAAGGCCTCCGTATAGCTGAAGTACTGCGTATCTCCGAGAGCCAGGCACTCACTATCTCCTTCACGCAGGAGTTCCCGTATCAAAATATCCACCTCCTCCATCAAAGCAGGCAGATCAAAACCGATGCGATACCATTCCAGCAAGGTAAATTCCGGATTATGCCGTCGCCCGACCTCGCCTTCACGGAATACCTTGCAGATCTGGTAAATCGAACCACTGCCGGCTGCCAGCAGACGTTTCATGGGAAATTCCGGCGAAGTGTGCAAATAGCGAGGTTCAGCCCCCGTCGAAGCGGAAACAGCAAAACTGTGGATATGGGGATCGGGCGTGGCCGCTTGGGACAGCAGGGGAGTTTCTACTTCCCAGACACCACGGGCATAAAAAAAAGCGCGCGTTTGCGCCAACAGGCGTGCGCGTAGACGAAGCGTGTCGAGAGAAGCCGATGGCAACCAGGCAGGCATATGAACAGTGTCTGCTGGATCAGCCCGTTTAATCCTTGGCCCGGCCAACATACTCACCGGTGCGAGTATCGACCTTGATCAGTTCACCCTCTTCGATGAACAACGGCACGCGCACCACAGCACCGGTTTCACAGGTTGCCGGTTTGCCTCCACCACCGGAGGTATCACCACGCAGTCCGGGATCGGTTTCGCTGATTTTCAAAACCACATGATTAGGCGGCGTTACGGCAATGGGATTGCCGTTCCACAGAGTTACTGAACAGATATCCTGTTCCTTCAACCACTTGATAGCATCGGTTACGGCATTTTCGTCCGCTCCCACCTGCTCATAGGTATCCGGATCCATGAAATACCAGGCATCGCCGTCATTATAGAGATACTGCATATCGGTATCGATGACATCCGCCGCTTCGACCGATTCCCCCGATTTAAAGGTTTTCTCCAGTACCCGCCCGGTCTTGAGGTTACGGATCTTGACCCGGTTGAAAGCCTGGCCCTTGCCCGGCTTGACGAACTCATTCTCAATAATGCTGCAGGGATCGCCATCAAGCATCAGCTTCAAGCCGCTGCGAAATTCATTGGTACTGTATGTTGCCATGTAAGCCTCGATTATGCTGTTATGCTGTGCAAGCGCACTAATCCCGAATATTTCATAAATTAACCCGATCATCGCGTAAATTTATGAAACAGCCGAGCTACCACGAAAAAGAAGCCATGATACAGAAAACTGCCCGACTTTTGCAGATCCCCTTCTCCCAAATCCTGGAAACAAGCACAGAAAAATCTCCCAAAGGAGATAAAAACTGGCAACAACAACATGCTGAGGCTCTTCGTAAGCCAGCCGAACTCCTGAAACAACTAGCCTTACCAGGATCTCTGCTGACATCAGCACAGGCTGCCAGCGCCCACTTCAGCATGCGCGTTCCCGATGCCTGGCTAACACGCATTCAAGTTGGCAATCCTGATGACCCTCTTCTGCGTCAGATCCTCCCGGCTAGCGAAGAATTAAACAGTTCAGACAATTTTAGTACCGATCCCGTGGGTGATCAGGATGCCCGGGTACTACCGGGGCTGTTACACAAATATCAGGGACGGGTACTGCTGATGACCACCGGTGCCTGCGCCATCCATTGCCGCTACTGTTTTCGTCGGCATTACCCCTATGGGGACGACAATTTTTTGACGCAACTACCGGCTATTCTCGATTACATTCGCGCAGACAGCAGCATTCATGAAATCATACTCAGTGGTGGTGATCCGCTGAGCCTCAGCAATGAGCGTCTTGCCAGCTTAATCCAACAAATTCAGACTATTAGCCACATCAAACGCCTGCGTATTCACACTCGCACTCCCATCGTACTCCCGGCACGTCTTGACAGCGGTCTGCTAGAGTTGCTACAAGCCATTAAATTACAGACCGTTATCGTAATTCACTGCAATCATCCCAACGAGCTTGATGAGCAGGTGCTTGAAACGCTCTCGGCCATGAGAGAATGTGGCCTAACCCTCCTGAATCAGTCCGTTCTGCTAAAAGGCGTTAACGATGATGTGGATACTCTCGTCCATCTGAGTGAACGACTATTCTCGGCTGGGGTGTTGGCCTATTATTTGCATCAATTAGACCGAGTTAAAGGTGCACAACACTTTGAGGTAGCGGACGCCAGGGCCATCGCCCTGTATGCTGCACTGCGCCAACGATTACCAGGTTATCTTCTACCCAAATTAGTCAGAGAACAGCGCGGAGCAGGCGCAAAAACGCCGCTTTAAGGACTCTGGCCAGACACAGGATATTTTCAGTGTCATCAGCGAGCTTCCCAAAAAATTCAGGCAAAAACAGGTTTTTTGCTCGAAATGCGCTCATATTATAGCGGATTGACTAATATTCAACCGATTGATTACATGCAGGATATAAAGGAATATGCCATAATTTCAAATAGTTAAACTTTTTTAGATGGCGTCTTGTTTCTGAAATATGCCATCTAAAATGTCTGGAGAAGATATGTGGCCAAGCCACTTGATATAGATATTCCCGAACGCAGTAAAGCGGGTAAAACATCATTCAATATTCGTCCGAAAAAGGTCGAACAATGGCTGGGCGATCTTCCCCGCGCCAATCTGGGCGAAACTGCACGCCTGCTTTACGATGCCCTGTTGAATGTAAACCAGACAATTTATTCTTACCAGGATCGCCTGCGCTTTCTTGAGTCCATGCGCGAACCTGTTCAGTACGTTACAGAATCACTAAAAAAACATTTCGTCGGCGCCAGTTATCCGCTGCCCATCAAAAATCAAAAAATTGCCGCCGCTACCCGTGAAATCCAGCTGACCATGGCTGTCGGCTACAAAATTGCCATTAGCGACATTCTGAGCAGCAGTTTCTTATTTATCGATAAAAAACTGTTGGCCATGCTTTTACACCGTGCCATAACCTACTACGGCCGCACTCTGCTGACCTCCTATCAAATTTATGCTCCCTGCGCACCCAAAGTCTGGCTGGATCTGCACAAACTTTACAGCATCGCTGAATCACGAAAAGTTGAAAATCAGCCGGTAGCTGACTATCAACGCATCTATGTCGAACGCGCCAGCATCAATGCGGAATATAGCCGAACGCTGTTACTTGCACTGACCTCGCCCTATAAACTGCGTCAGGGGGAAGTCAGCAAGATTTATTTTACCCTTGAACGCTGGACCCAGCATTGTCAGCTCGACAGTATTGATCACTACCGGGATCGGCAACACGGCTATTTTGCGGTTATGCTGAATCGGGATGCCCCCCCCCGTTCGCTGGCCATAACCATGCCGGAAGACTGCGATCCGCAACAATGTCGGATACTCAATACTGAGAGTCTGGCTGAACTCATCCGCAATGAAATCCAGGAGACCGAGGATCTCGGTAACACCACTATCAGTAGCATTGAACTCTCGCGCCCGGATCTATCGCATGACTTGCTGCGCCGTTTGCTGGTTGCCTGGGGTATGGAAACCAAACGTAGTTTCTCACGTACACACAAACAGGAAAAGGTAGAGGTTGCTATCGGTCTGAGTGCTATTCACAAACATATCAGTCGCCGCAAGAATAACAAACAGAGCGACATCTATAACAACACCGCTCAGTTTGAAAGCACTATCATTGAAAACATCAATGAGGAAAAACCGGATATATGGAACATGGTTTACCCAACCGAACTACCTGGCCTTGCACCCTTGGTCGAAGAAGAAATCAACCTTGCTACGCCGGAAGATAAAAACAGCCCGACGTCTCCCTCCTATCAACAGGGTACCTGGACTATTATCAATGAAAGCGCAGGTGGTTATTGTCTGGAATATCGCAAAGGAAACAGCGCCAAAGCTCAGGTCGGTGAGTTGATTGGCATTCGCCGCAAAAATGGCAATATCTGGAAATGGGGCATCGGCGTCATCCGCTGGATGAAATTTTCCAGCACTCGCACCCTGCGCCTGGGAGTAGAAATGTTGAATCCGGATGCTGCCGCTGTGGGTGTTCGTTCACGCGGTTCACATGCCAAAACAGAGGCCTGGCAACGCACCTTGATGCTACCTGAAATTCCAGCCATCCGCCAAACTGCCAGCCTGCTTACCCCTCCTGCACCCTGGCGGGTCGGCAACCAGATTATTATCAATATCCTTGGCAAAATACTGCCAGTACAACTAACATCAGTTACCCAATGTACCGGCCTGTTCAGTCAGTTTCAATTCAAACTGATTAATCTCGAACATGCTGAAGATAATACGCAAGATGTCTCTGGCCATTGGGAGTTAGATAAGGACTTCGCTAAAATATGGTCCGCAATGTAAATGACTATCCTGGAAACCATCCATGACGGCAAGCTTGAGAATACTATAATTTATAGTTACACAAAGTCCCTGCCGCTTTCCCCCAAGGTTGTAACGTGTGAATGAAAAAAACCTACTGAGAATTCTAACCCTTTTTAACAACTCGGAAGAAGCCGAAACTCTTATCAATATTCTGCGCAATGCAGGGCAGATTATCCGTGATATTCGCGTCGAGGATGAAGAAGATCTGCACACTGCGCTGGAAGAAAATCCCATCGATATCATTCTGGCGAAAAAAGAAATGCATCTTTACAGCGCAAAACAGGCCATTGAATTTCTCCAGCGAAGCGATCGGGATCTGCCTCTCATCGTCATTACCGAAGCAGGTCATCCTGCCAATGCCATCGCAGAGTTGCAGGCCGGAGCACGGGATATGGCCGCCAGCGACCAGCCTGAACGGATCAAGCATATAGTTAATCGTGAAGTTGGCGATCTGAAAATTCGCCGCGCATTTCGGCTTAATGAGCAACTGCTGCTGGAAACAGAAAAACGCACTCATTACCTCATTGATCAGTCCCGTGATGCGATTGCCTACATCCATGATGGCATGCATATCTACGCCAATAACGCCTATCTGAAAATGTTCGGTTATACCGATCTCGAAGAAATTGAAGGCGTACCTATCCTGGATATGGTCAGCACCGAGGATCATCCTGCCTTTAAGGATTTTCTGCGAAAATATGCCCAAGGTCAGAATACTGAAGATACGATTGAGGTTGAAGGTAAACAAGTCAACGGAGACTACTTCAATATTATCATGGAATTTTCCCGCGCCAGCATGGAAGGAGAAAGCTGTTCGCAAATTATTATTCGTGATCACTCTGATAGTGAAGAACTGGAAAAACGTCTGCATAGTCTGAGTAAACAGGATCTGCTTACCAACCTGTACAATCGCCCTCATTTTCTCGAACAGATCAACAAATTACTCAGGCTCTCAGTCGAAGGTAAAGCGCATGGGGTCTTGATGTTTATCGCTATCGATAAATTTGATGAGATCCGCGAGGCTGTCGATATCTCCGGCGCCGACCTGTTGCTGGCTGATATTGCCGATTTACTGAAATCCCAAATCGGCTACAACTGTATTCTGGCACGTTATGAAGGACCCGTATTCAGCTTGCTGTTATACAATATCGATATCGAACAGGCCGAAGAAATAGCCGGGGTGCTAGGTAAGGCCATCCACGAGCATACTTCCGACATCAATGGCAAACTGATCAACACCACCGCCAGCATCGGTATCATGCGCATCAACGAAACCATCAGTAACAGCCATGAATGCATCAGCCGTGTAGAAAAAGGCTGTAGTGCGGCACAGAAAGCTGGCGGCGATCAATATTTTGTCTACAACCCAGCGATTGCCGAACTGGCGGAAAAAGAGAAAGTCAATCAATGGGCCTTCCTGATCAAAGAAGCGCTTAAACAGAATCGTTTTCATCTGCTGTTTCAACCGATTGTCAGCCTGCATGGCAAACCCGGCGCCCATTATGAAGTCCTGGTGCGAATGCTGGATGAGAAGGGCAAAGAACTTAAGCCGCATAAATTTATGCCGGCAGCCAACGCCGCCGGCCTGACAAAATATATCGACCGCTGGGTGATTGCCAATATTTTCAAACTGCTGCTTGAACGGGAAAAACAGGGGCTACTGACGCGCTTCTTCATCAAGGTTTCAGAAAACTCACTGATTGATCCGGAGTTCATTCCCTGGCTCAGTGAACGCATTCGGGCGCTACGACTAACCACTAAAAACCTGGTCTTTGAGTTAGATGAAGACACGGCACTCAATCACCTCAAACCGGCCAAAGTGCTAATCGATAGCCTCAGACAACTGCATTGCCGCGTGGCGTTGCAGAACTTCGGTATAGAAAAGAACACCCTGGAATCACTTAAGCAGTTAAAAGTTGACTATATCAAGCTGCACTACAATCTTATTCATAACCTGGCGCAGAGTGTCGAAAACCAGGAAAAGGTCACGGCTATTACCAATGCCACATCAGAAAAGAATATTCTTGCCATTGCCTCTTTCGTCGAAGACGCCAACAGCCTGGCCCTGCTCTGGCAATGCCAGATCGACTTTATTCAGGGACATTTTCTGCAACACCCGAATTCAAAGCTCAACTACAGCTTCGAGGATGCATTCTAAAAATAAGGCGTCAATGCCAATGTAAGTTGGGCTGAATAAAATGAAGCCCAAC
>UOFZ01000158.1_pt1 | contig 22685 bp, 21 predicted proteins | sample 1989551 | NCBI WGS metagenome assembly UOFZ01 (sample SAMEA4712198, study PRJEB27164) | hydrothermal vent metagenome | biome: marine basaltic hydrothermal vent biome; feature: marine hydrothermal vent; material: mineral | place: Pacific Ocean | collected 2011-06-14/2011-07-23 | depth 1691 m
AGAAGTCCGCGCAGCCCCGGGCACTGAGTGAGCAAGAACGTGAACACATCATCGAGACCCTGCACCGCGCGCCTTACTGCGATCAGCCGCCCGCTGAGGTCTATCAGCGGCTGCTCGAGAAAGATCAATGCCTATGCTCAGTAAGCACCATGCACCGCCTCCTGCGCAAGCAGGGGGAGAATGGCGAGCGCCGTGCTCAACGTCCGGCGCAGCATAACGCCATCCCCCGGCTACTGGCCTTCGCTCCCAACGAAGTCTGGAGCTGGGACATCACCAAACTGCCGTTGGTGCGCCGAGGCATCTATCTAGTGTCCGTCCAGAAACAGTTAACCGATTGATCGCAGGGAAGAAACGGCAAAAAAAGAGGGTGAAATCTCCGGGGAATTGTGCTCTAATTTAAGTCAAGCAATTGATCTTAGAGAAGAAACACAACCCCTCGGAGAGAGAAATGCGCACGAAACGCACGTCCCAAGTCAGTATATTCGATCAGTTCGCCCAACACGACATCGGGCGTGAATTGGCCGCCATGTCGGCTTGGCTGGATGCCCATCCCGGCGTACTGGACGGGGTCGCGAAGGATTTGAAGTTATCGTCCGTAAAAGCCACCGGACGACGCGGGATGAGCGCGGAATCGGTGCTGCGTTGCGCGTTGCTCAAACAACACCGCCAGCTCAGTTACGAAGAGCTGGCGTTTCATCTGCTGGACTCGGCCTCGTTCCAGGCCTTTGCTCGGTTGCCGATGGGGTTCATTCCCAAAAAATCGGCGTTGCAATTGAACATCGGTGCGATAACGGACACGACCTGGGAGGCGATCAATCGCCAGTTGCTGAGGCAGGCGAAAGAATCCCGTGCCGAGACCGGCAAGATGATGCGTGTGGACAGCACCGTGACCGATGCACCGATCCACGAGCCGAGCGATAGCACCTTATTGTGGGACGGTGTGCGGACTATGGTGCGTCTGCTGCATTGGGCGGAAGAACTCTCCGGTGCGCCGGAGTTGGTGTGGCGTAATCATAGCCGCGTCGCGAAGAAGCGTACCCGCACGATCCGCTATACACGGGGCAAAGAGAAGAAGGTGCCACTGTATAAAGACCTCGTTCGGGTTACCGAGGACACCTTGGGTTATGTTCGCCAAGCGCTATTGCGGTTGACGGCGGCCCATGCCTTCGGCGTAGGATTTGAACAGTGGTATGCGCAGGTTACGCATTACACGCCATTGATCGAACGGGTGATCGATCAAACCAAGCGGCGGGTGTTTTCGGGAGAGCAGGTGCCGGCCAGGGAAAAGGTGCTCAGTCTGTTTGAAGAGCACACGGACCTGATTGTCAAAGGCACGCGTGGCATTCAGTACGGGCATAAACTCAACCTGACCAGTGGCAGAAGCGGTTTGATCCTGGATGTCGTGATCGAGGAGGGTAATCCGGCGGATGCGGAACGTTTTCTGCCGATGGTGAATCGTCATATTGAACTCTATGGCTATCCCCCCAAGCAGGTGGCCGCCGATGGCGGCTATGCCAGTAGCGCCAATCTGGAAGCCGCCAAGGGGTTGAGAGTCAAGGATGTCGCCTTTCACAAGAAGCGTGGGCTTTGCATTGAAGCCATGGTCAAGAGTCTGTGGGTCTATCGTAAACTCAGGAACTTTCGCGCGGGTATCGAGGCGGGGATCTCCTGTCTGAAACGCGCCTATGGATTGAGCCGGTGCACCTGGAAGGGCATTGCGCATTTCCGGGCGTATGTCTGGTCATCCGTGGTTGCGCACAACCTGGCACTGTTGACGCGACTGAAACCGGCGTAGCCGGCGCTGGCACCGTGTCGGCTATCGGTGGTTCACCCATCGAGGGGTTGGTGCGCCTCGGATCGGGTGAGTGTGCTCGAGCGCCCGTGATCATTGCGCGGTTCGGGTGGAAAACGATGAGGTTTGCCCGGATCGACCAAAAATGCGGGTTTGTCGATCAAAAATATCAACGGGTTGCCGTTGAAAACAGGCGTTTCTGGACGGACACTAGGTAGCCAGGGAGGTAAATGTTGAATAGTAAAATTGCTCATGTATGAGCAACCTGACCCAGGAAGGGTGCTGGTAGGCATAATATGCCATGCTGCCATAATCCGGAAAGTCCCGCTTGCGTGCTTCTTCCTGAAACAGGTAGTCCGCATAGTCGTAGTCATAGAGTGTCGAAAAGTCCAGCAGAGTCTTACCTTCCGCCATGCACTCATTGAGATAGATGTAATCGTCGCCAACGCCTGTCGTCAGAAGCCTTGCCCAGTTCAACGGGTTAAGATCGGTTAACGGGACACTCTCCCAGGCTTCGTCAACTTCGTCAGTCCGGCACTTGATATCGAGCAATTCATCCAGCAGTACACGCTGTACTCTACGTCTTGCATCTTCACTCATGGTTGCCCGGAAGCGTTCCTGTTCCTCTGGCGTCCAGGCATAATAGCGAGCATCCGCAGCTATAAGCGCCTTGCGTGCAGCCACTATCAGCTTTTGTCTATCCAGATGAGCCAGCTTGTATGTTTTTTCATTCATTCCAAGATGACTCCATGTCTACCTGGCGCAATTCAACCTAAGCGGAAAATAGCAGGTTGCCGGATTGCCACAGAGCACGCACAGTTCAGGCGCTCTGATACCATGCCAGCACCAATCTACCTCTCATGGTATCGCTGGTTTGTGCGCTACAGCGCGCAAAAAATACCATGAAATATACCATTGATGATGCAGATTATATTATCAATTGGATTGTTTTTATTCTTATAATACAATATCTTACAAATTCTCGTCACTCCCACTCAATCGTGGCAGGCGGTTTGCTGGAAATATCGTAGGCGACACGGGAAATGCCTTCTACTTCGTTGATGATACGACTGGAGACGGTTTCCAGAAATTCATAGGGCAGGTGCGCCCAGCGTGCGGTCATGAAGTCGATGGTTTCCACTGCCCGCAGGCTGACGACATATTGATAACGACGGCCATCGCCGGTGACGCCGACGGATTTTACCGGCAGGAAAACAGTAAACGCCTGACTGACTTTGTCATACAACTCATGACTGTAGAGTTCTTCGATAAAGATGTGATCGGCCTGACGCAAAATATCGGCATATTCCTTTTTTACTTCGCCGAGAATACGCACTCCCAGGCCCGGACCGGGGAAGGGATGACGATAAACCATGTCATAGGGCAAGCCCAGTTCTACGCCCAGCTTGCGTACTTCGTCCTTGAACAGCTCCCGCAGGGGTTCACAGAGCTTGAGTTTCATGTGTTCCGGCAGACCGCCGACATTGTGATGAGACTTGATCAAATGCGCCTTGCCGGTTTTGGCACCGGCAGATTCAATCACATCCGGGTAAATTGTTCCCTGTGCCAGCCATTTGGCATTTTTCAGTTTGGCAGCTTCTTCCTCGAACACTTCGACGAACAGATTACCAATGATTTTGCGTTTCTGCTCAGGATCATCCACGCCTTTCAGGGCGTTTAAAAAACGGGCTTCGGCATCGACACGGATCACATGTACACCCATGTGCTCGGCGAAGGTAGACATGACCTGATCACCTTCTTTGTGACGCAGCAGGCCATTATCGACAAACACGCAGGTCAGCTTGTCACCAATAGCGCGATGCAGCAACGCCGCCACCACCGAGGAATCCACACCGCCGGATAGCCCCAGTAGGACTTCATCATCGCCCACCGTTTCATGAATATTTTTGATGCTATCTTCGATAATATTGTCCGCTGTCCACAGCCGTTCACAACCGGCAATGTCATGTACAAAACGCTCGATAATGCGCGACCCCTGACGAGTGTGGGTGACTTCCGGGTGAAACTGCAGGCCGTAAAAATGCCGTTTTTCATCAGCCATCCCAGCTATGGGCGCAGTTTCGGTCGACGCCATCAGCTTGAAGCCCTCAGGCAGCGAGATAACCTGATCGCCATGACTCATCCACACATCCAGCAGGCCGTAGCCTTCCGGACTGGTGTGATCTTCAATATCGTTCAGGAGTTCGGTATGGCCGTGGGCACGCACCTGAGCATAACCATATTCATGCTGCTTTGCCGTTTCAACCTTGCCGCCCAGCTGTTCGGCCATGGTCTGCATGCCGTAGCAAATACCCAGCACCGGTACGTCCAGCTCGAACACCAGGGCCGGTGCACGTGGCGTATCGTCTCCAGTAACGGATTCTGGTCCACCAGAAAGAATAATGGCGCTGGGTTTGAAATCACGGATTTCTGATTCATCCAGATCACAGGGTACCAGTTCACAATAGACGCCCGCTTCACGTACGCGACGGGCGATCAGCTGGGTGTACTGGGATCCAAAATCGAGGATCAGAATGCGGTGGGCATGAATATCGGTCGTCATAAAAGTAGGCACTTAATTAGCTGTTGCAGGTTGGGCTTCATTTTATGAAGCCCAACCTACCGGTTTTTTGCTTCTCAGGGGATTAAACCCGGTAGTTGGGCGCTTCCTTGGTGATCTGCACATCATGCACATGACTTTCCTGCATGCCCGCACCGCTGATGCGCACGAACTGGGGTTTGACACGCATTTCGTTAATGGTCGCGCAACCGGTATAACCCATGCTGGAACGCACACCGCCCAGCAATTGATGAATTACCGGCTGCATGGGGCCCTTGAAGGGCACCCGACCTTCAATACCTTCCGGCACCAGTTTTTCGGCTTCACTTTCTTCCTGAAAATAACGATCACTGGAACCCTGCTTCGAGGCCATTGCCCCCATCGAACCCATGCCGCGATAGGACTTGTAGGAGCGGCCCTGGAACAGTTCCACCTCGCCCGGCGCCTCTTCGGTACCGGCAAACATGCTGCCCACCATGATGGTATAAGCCCCGGCCACCAGTGCTTTGGCCATATCGCCCGAATAGCGAATGCCGCCATCCGCGATGACCGGCACACCGGAATCCTTGAGTGCTTCCGCCACATTGGCCACGGCAGTGATCTGCGGCACTCCAACACCGGCAACAATCCGGGTGGTACAGATAGAGCCAGGACCAATGCCGACCTTGACCGCATCCGCACCCGCCTCGACCAGGGCCAGAGCCGCTGCGGCGGTGGCGATATTGCCACCGATGACCTGTACCTCGGGAAAATGCTTTTTCACCCAGGCCACGCGATCCAGTACGCCTTTGGAATGACCATGGGCCGTATCGACTACCAGCACATCCACGCCGGCATTCACCAGAGCGGTAACCCGCTCATCGGTACCGGCACCTACGCCAACTGCAGCACCTACGCGCAAGCGTCCCTGTTCATCCTTACAGGCAAAGGGATTTTCCTTGGCTTTCTGGATATCCTTGACCGTCACCAGGCCACGTAACTGGAATTTATCATCCACCACCAGCACTTTTTCAATCCGGTTTTCATGCAGCAATTTGCGGATTTCGCCGCGCCGGGTACCCTCGGATACCGTCACCAACCGGTCTTTGGGCGTCATAATGCTGGAAACCGGATTTTCAAAATTCTTTTCAAAGCGCAAATCCCGGCTGGTAACAATACCCACCAGATCCTCGCCATCAACGACCGGCACGCCGGAGATATCGTGCGCCCGGGTCAGTTCCAGCACGGCCTGAATACTGGTATTCGGACCTACGGTGAGGGGATCCTTGATCACCCCACTTTCAAATTTTTTGACTATACTGACCTGTACGGCCTGCTCTTCGATGGTCATATTCTTATGAACAATGCCAATACCCCCTTCCTGCGCAAGGGCAATAGCCAGGCGCGCTTCGGTTACCGTATCCATGGCCGCTGATACCAATGGAATATTCAGGGTTATTTCTCGAGTCAATTTGCTTTGCAGATTGACATCCTTGGGCAAAATGGTGGAATGGGCGGGGAGTAACAGGACGTCGTCGAAGGTCAAAGCTTCTTCGGCTATACGCAACATATCGGGGCTTCCAGGTTGGGGTGTAAACGTGACATTATAAAGTTTTTCATGGCATGGGTAAACAAGAATGAATAAATGCAATGGTTGCCAATCTGGCCGGATGACCGCATAATTTCCCCATCAGTGAGGGAATCGGGCAACCGCATTCCAAGTGAAGAAAATAATAACGATAAACTCAGGTCATCCCTACGGGATAACCGTTAATCCATCTCATTTTACATTTTGGAGGAGTTATGAAAAAACTACTACTCGCTGTCACCGCAGCCCTATTCCTGAACGCCTGCGCTTATAGCACACCAGGAGCCAGCACCGATGACGCCAAAACCGCCATCAGCAAGGCCGAGCAAAAAGCCAAGCAGGCCGCCAAGGTTGACTATGCATGGCGTGATACCGGAAAAATTATCAAAAAGGCAAAAGCCGCCCTTAAAAAAGGTGATATTGATACTGCCATTAAGCTCGCCAACAAGGCTGCCAGACAAGGCGATAACGCCTTCAAGCAATACGCTGAACAGCGAAACGCCGGGCCACATTTTAACTAGTCCAAAAACAGATACAGGGGGGAAGAGATAAGCACAAAGGCTTTATCTCTCTTCCCCTTTTATTCGGTGTTTTTCATCTAATGCCCAGCAGTATTGAACGAGATATCTACTCCGTTTCCCGTCTGAACCACGAAGCCCGTGATCTGCTTGAGGGTAGCTTTGCCCTGCTCTGGCTGGAAGGCGAAATTTCCAACCTGGCCCGGCCTGCTTCGGGACATTGGTACTTCTCACTCAAGGATCAGGCTGCCTCGGTGCGTGGCGCCATGTTCCGCAATCGCAATAGACTACTGCGTTTTCGACCCGAAAACGGCCTCCAGGTACTGGTGCGCGCCCGCATCAGCCTGTACGAAGCACGCGGTGAATTCCAGATCATCATCGAGCATATGGAAGAAGCCGGTGACGGTGCCCTGCAACGCGCCTTCGAAGAGCTGAAACAGCGATTGAATCAGGAGGGTCTGTTTGCGGCGGCACACAAACAAGCGCTGCCGAGTATGCCCCAGCGAATCGGCGTCATCACCTCACCCAGCGGTGCAGCCATTCGAGACATTCTCAGCACACTGCAGCGCCGCTTTCCTGCTATTCCCGTCGTCGTCTATCCCGTTGCCGTACAGGGTGACAATGCCGCTAATGAAATTGCTGCAAGTATCCGGCTCGCTTCACAACGGCGCGACTGTGAGGTTCTGATTCTCGCCCGGGGTGGCGGTTCGCTGGAAGATCTGCGCGCTTTCAATGAAGAAATAGTCGCCCATGCCATTTATGATTGCAGGATTCCGATCATCAGCGGTGTTGGCCATGAAATCGACTTCAGCATTGCGGACTTCGCCGCCGATCAGCGTGCGCCGACACCCACGGCCGCCGCCGAACTGGCCAGCCCGGATCAACAAGTGCTATTGCAGCAGATTCAGCAACTTTTTTCCCGGCTTCACAGCAGCATCACGGCAAGTCTCCAACATCGCTGGCAACAATTGCACAACCTGCACCAACGACTGCGCCATCCGGGACACCGTTTGCAGGATATTGCTCAACGCCTGGATGAACTTGATCTGCGCATGCAACAGATCATGCAACACCGATTGCAATACCGACAACATGCGCTCAACATGCTGATAGAAAAATTGCAGCAGCATCAACCCGGCCATCAGCTTGAGCATAAACAGCAACAGTTACGAGATACCCACCACCGACTTCGGCAGGCTATGCAGCATCGACTTGAACAAAAACAGTTGCAAATGCAACACCTGATGCATAACCTTGATACCGTCAGCCCACTGGCCACGCTTGCTCGCGGTTATACTATTACCACTGCGCTGGACAATAGCCATATTATTCGTTCAAGCTACGAGCTAAAAACAGGGCAACAGATAAAAACCCGCTTAGCAGAGGGCCATGTTATTTCAAAAATTGAAACGCTGGAATCATGATAAAATCGACCGCACTGACAGCAAGCCTTATTCTATATTTCCTGTTTTCAACCTACGCCAACGCAACGGAGCACTATCCTCTGCCGGATCCTGTACCCGGCGGCATTGCCATCATTGAACTTGGTCAGTATAGCCCTGCCCCGCCCTCGGTTTATTATAAAAAAAATCGGGTGCTGGTGCGCCGCAACGGCAAGCAGTGGCAGGCCGTGGTCGGGATTTCCCTGTTCAGCAAAGCCGGAATACACAAACTGCGTATCATTTCGGCTGACAAAAAAACATTCCAGCGTAAATTTTCGGTACATGCCAAAAAATATAAAGAACAGCATCTGAACATCAAGAACAAACACATGGTCAATCCCACAGCGAAAGATATGCAACGCATCCGCAGCGAAAAAAAGATCATCACTGCAGCACTCTCCCACTGGACACAACAAGCAAAAGTCGAGACCCGTTTTATAGTGCCTATTCATGGCCGCCTCAGCAGTCCCTTTGGTTTACGCCGTTTTTTCAATCAACAAGCGCGCAAACCTCACAGTGGTCTGGATATCGCCGCCCCCAAAGGAACGCTTATCAAAGCCGCCGCAGACGGCACTGTAATCACCACCGGCAACTTCTTTTTCGATGGCAACACCGTATTTATTGATCATGGCCAGGGACTGATCACCATGTATTGCCACATGAGCAAAATCAGCGTCAAAGCGGGAATGAAAGTCAGACAGGGTGAGGAAATTGGAAAGGTCGGCATGACCGGTCGGGCCACCGGCCCTCACCTGCACTGGGGGGTCAGCCTCAACAACGTCCGGGTAGAACCCGCGCTATTCCTTGGTGCACAAGTCACACTTAAATAGGTTGTACCTCTGAGCTTATCGATGAATCAACAAGCTCGATTCAGGACTGGAAGTAAAAATCATGCCCCCCATGCACGCATTTCAATTTTTTTCTATTGTTGATATGGCACTGCATGCTTTGCTCCGGTTCCTGCCAGCCTTTTTGCTCCCGCAGGCCAAACCCATCGACAGGCTTTGCTGGCGTGGACGCAGCATGCACATCCAAAACATTAAAATAATATCTAACCCTAAAATCACCATTATGTTTAAAACTGTTAATAACCGACTTGCTGGTAAATGTTATTTCTGAATCTCCAATGACCGCCCGCTGTTCATGAGAAAAACAAACCAGCTCTTTGTCTGAAGATTTCAAACAATTATTCAATGCCGAAGGCAACAGCTCAGCCACAGCCGTCTTGCTATGCCATTTGTTATTCAGCAAAACCTGCATATAGTTTGTGATGGCGGCTGTTTTATCCTGCGCCGAAAGCTTTTTACGCCTCGAACTGACAGACAAACTGGCCGCTGGCGACGATTTTGCTATAAGCACTTTTTTATGTCGCGTCCGTTCTCTCGCCCTCGTCTGCCGGGCCTGCCTTTCACGTTTTCCTCTTTCTGCTGCCAGATGCCGTTGTTTTTCTTTTTTCGCTTTCTCTGCTGCAAGTCGCCGCTTCCGGTCGAGTTCTTTTTTTGCTCTGTTGCTAGCTTCAACCTGTTTACCGAGTTCAAGTTTGTTCAGGTATTTTTTTGCCCGTCGACTTCCATTTTGCTCTGCTTTTTTATACCAGAACAATGCTTTTTCCTTATCTGCTTTTACTCCCCAGCCATTTTCATAAAATTCGCCAAGTTTAAACTGAGCACCATTATGTTTTTTGTTTGCGGCTGTTTTATACCACTCAAAAGCTTTCAATAGATCCTTGTGAATTCCTCGTCCTTCTTCATAATCACCGGCCACATAAAACTGGGCCACAGGGTCGCCACGTTTTGCCAATATCATATCGAGCTTGAACTGGTTAAACTCTTCAGCATTAGCGCTAATGGAAAATGCATAGCAGAATAAGAATATCGGTAATACTAAAACTCGGATTAACCGCAATCGCATCTCAAACACCTCAATCTCAATAGCTCACCTGCGCGACTTGTATTTCGCAGGTAATTGTCCCTGGTATGATGGCTATCTCTTGCGACAATTTGATATAAAACGTGCAGCAGGCGTAGCACAGGGATCGGTTGTAAATGGTTTTTTCTTTGTTTTTTTCTTTGTTCCTTTCTTACGCAGAGCTTGCTCCCTGACGATCTTTTCATTTGCCGCTTTTTTTTCTGCTGCCTGTTTCTGTGCAGCTTGTTCTCGCGCCGCTTGTTCTCTAGCTGCTTTCTCACGTTCGGCTTTAATGCGCATCGCTTTTTCCCTGGCTGCCTTTTCCCGCGCAATTTTCTCCTTGAGGGCTTTGTCACGCGCCGCCTGCGCTATGCGTGCTTTCTCGCGCGCTGCTTTATCACGTCTTGCCTTTTCTCTGGCAGCCTTTTCTCGCGCTGTTTTTTCGCGCATGACTTTTTCCCTTGCCGCCTTTGCTTTGGCAAGTTTTTGTTGCTTGGCCCTTTTGCTGGCGACCGAGCCATGTTTTTTTTCCTGTTCAACGCGCTTGATCGAGGCTGCAGCCCCTTTCGCACCCTTTTCCCATGCCTGATGGTATGTTTTTAACGCCTGATCCAGATTTTTTCTTGTTCCAACACCCTCTTCATACATTTCACCCAGTTTCATCATCGCTTCGACATTACCGGTATTTGCCATTTGCGATTGAAATCTGAATAGACTAACCATGGGATCATCAGCCGCAAAAACATTCAAGCTGACGAATGCGGTTACTAAGAAAATAAAAATGAATCTGTTCATGTCCTTTTCCAGAATTGAGTATCGCTTCTTTCCCTGCAGGTTTAAAATTCAATATCCTTGATAGTCATTTATGGAATAATCAGCAACAGCTTGACGCTGCTATCCAGCGACTTACTATCAATATAACCTAAACTATCAGGCGTCATGGCAATCCATTGCTTCATGGCCGCATCACCTGAAATTATCTTCGGCGGCTTGAATTTACGTGTGAATCTTCGCTTTGCCCAATAACGGCTCAGTTCGCTTTCGCTCATATTCAATACTTTCTTGTAAAATTGTTGCCGAATAGCGCTACCCGTTACCTGATCCGCAACCACTACCCTCTGGCCATTTGTGAATAATTTTCTTTGTCCCAAATAAAAACGTCCTAACTCATTAAGTGTAATGCCCGGTAGTTTTGTCGACTTATTGGTTATGACAACAATGTCAGCCTTTAGCGGCAATACAACTGTAAATAAAATAACCAGGAGCACAGCAGAAAATATATTTTGTGGTCTTTTCATTTTTTATGCTTCCCTGTTTAAAAAATCAGATCAAAACTGGCAGTAAAAACATTGCCTTTGTCATTTTTGATCGGGTCATCAAACAGGCCATATTTGCCTGTGCTTCCAGGAATGCTACCCGTCTTCGCCTGATGCAACTCAAATTTAATCGCCGATGTTGCCCCCACTTCATAGCGAAAACCCAGGCTCACTGAAGACTGTTTTACTGCATAGGGACTGGCATCCTTGCCCTGATCAATACTGCCGAGGGTGACATAGGGCATAAAATCACCAAAACGATAGCCCAGCGTGGTATACCAGGCTTTTTGATCCGGGAAGGCAGCCACTAATTCAGAGGAGGTATCACGAATAATATACTCGCTGTAAACAAGAATATCCCGCCAGTCAATGATTAAACCAAGCCCGCCAAAATTACCCCGTGCAGAGTTAATACCAAAAGAAGGTATCTTGACGCCGGTACTAAAATAACCTGCGCGCAAAGTAATTCCACGGGTGCCAATTGAAGTATTGACACCAACCATTCCATCCGTTGAGAAATTAACCGTGGTACCTTTTGTCAGACCCATGACATTTGCCGTTGAATCAACAAAGGTGGGCAAAGCTGTGGCCTTGTGATTGCCAGAGCCGGTATAAAGCTCGAACAGAAAATCCCAGTTGCTTAATTCGGTATTATAAACAAAGTCGAGGCCGGTCACCGCTGTCATCGGATTGGTGCTATAGACTTCATGCGGCAGAGTCGCCCAGGGGTAGGCGTAACCCACCGTCGAATATTCTGAAACCATGAAAAAGGGACCCTTGAAGCGACCCAGACGAACAGTAAAATCATCGTTTACGGAATAATTGGCATAGGCCCATTCAGCAGAAATATTGTACTGATCTTTGCCACCCAGTGCCTGCAAAACCAGGGTCACATCCAGCTTGTCAGAAACGCTCGCCGAGGCCTGGAATCCTACCGTGTTACCGCGAGTATCGAAATCAGGCTGATCACTGGCGAAGCTGTTATCGTATTGGGTGTTTTGTGTGGGATTTGTTTTCTTTTGAACCTTGGCATAGGTCCCCATCACCGTCATATAGCCCGAAAATTCAACATTCTCAAAGGCATCGGCTGTGGGTATATACAGGCTGGTCAACATGCAAGCCAGTACTAAAATCCGATATTTCATTGTAACTCCTTCCACTCAGGGCTTTCCTAATTTTGCCTTTTAGAGCCGCGATAAATAGCGGAGCATCTAAAATGTAACTTACATGAATAAGTTGGCGAATATATTTAATGTACTTTATCAATAAACAGCCTATGTTTGAATCGCTATACTCGATTTTGCTGCCGCTTTTCCATCGATAACTGAATTTTTGTTTTATATCGAATACCTGCAATATAAATCGGTTCGAATCATAAATGATGTAACCGTCTTCAAATTCCGGATATTGACATCGCTATCGGCGGAAATATTACAATCTTTAGGGGTACTGACAGAAAGATCAGTTTTTGTGTGTAGTAAATTTGCGCAACCGACGACGCTTTTCGATCTGACGCGGGGTGAGTTTGTTCTTTTTTCCAGCAAACGGATTCTTGCCGCTCTTGAATTCAAGCCGCATGGGGGTGCCTTCCAGCTTCAGGTGCTTGAGAAAGGCGTTAATCAGATAGCGTCGATAGGCATCAGGAACGGACGCCGTCTGATTACCGTGAATCACGATAATCGGTGGGTTAATTCCCCCCTGGTGGGCATAACGCAGCTTGATTCGGCGGCCCTTGACCAGCGGTGGCTGATGCGCCACTACCAGTTCTTCCAGCAGCCGGGTTAATTCCGGGGTAGAAAAATCCTTGCAGGCCGAAGCATAGGCGCGATTAACCGAGGCATATAAATCACCCACGCCACTACCATGCAGGGCAGAAATAAAGTGTGTTTTGGCAAAACCAAGGAAAGGCAATCTATAGTCCAACTCTCGCCGCACCTTGTCTTTCTGATCAATCGACAGGCCATCCCATTTGTTAATCGCCAGCACCAGCGCACGCCCGGCATCGAGCACGAAGCCCAGCAGGCTGGCATCCTGATCGGTGATCCCTTCACTCGCATCCAGCAACATGATCACTACATTGGCATCTTCGATCGCCTTGAGCGCCTTGATTACGCTGAATTTTTCCACCACTTCGCTAACCCGGCTGCGACGGCGCACACCGGCCGTGTCGATCAAGGTATATTCCTGACCGTCACGTTCAAAGGGTAAATAAATAGAATCGCGTGTAGTGCCAGGCAGATCATAGGCCACCACCCGCTCCTCACCCAGCATACGATTGACCAGGGTGGACTTGCCAACATTGGGACGACCGATAATAGCGATCTTGATACCTTTTGAAGCGACATCCAGCGCCTCATCCACATCCTCAAGCGGCATGTCTTCAAAAACTGCCTGCATCAAGGCCGGTACGCCGCGCCCGTGCGAGGCGGTAATCGCTTGCGGCGTACCCAGCCCCAGGTGATAGAATTCTGCTGTCACGAGATCCGCCTCAAGGCCGTCAATTTTATTCACGACTAACATGATGTGCTTGCCCGTTTTACGCAAGCGTTTTGCCAGATGTTGATCTTCCGGCGTCAAACCATTGCGGGCATCGACCAGAAACAGCACGCTATCTGCCTGTTCCACCGCCAGCCAGGACTGCTCCTCCATCAATTCCTCGATACCGTCGGTTTCGCCGGTCAGACCACCGGTATCAACAACGATATAAGGCTGCTTGCCCACCCGGCCTTCGCCAAATTTGCGATCACGGGTCAGGCCAGGCTGATCGGCAACCAGGGCATCACGGGTTTTGGTCAAACGATTAAAAAGCGTGGACTTGCCGACATTGGGACGCCCTACCAGAGCGATAACAGGTTTCATGTGAATTGCTCAGGAACCTGGAAGTGTATAGGCCGACATGATGCCGAAGCGATCATTGACAATGAGCATACCCTTGTAAACAACCGGATTGGCAAGAATGTTTTTTTCATGATGATAATAACTGCTATTATCCTGCTGCCAGTCTTCTTCGAACAGGTAGGCCACCGCGTTCAAGCGTACGCGCGCAACGATATGGCCATCCTCCCTGTCCAACCAGTGAATATAGCCATTATAATCCGCTACCGCTAAATAGTTGCCATGCAGAACCGGGCCGGTAAGATGACGGCGCAGCAGTTTTTCCTGCCGCCATAGAATGGCGCCGCTCATACGGTTCAGGGCCAGCACCTGGCTTTGCGCATCGGTAATATAAATCCGGTAGGCATCAGCGGTCATACCGGCATAGGATGACATGTTCTGTACCCAGCGGATGCGGCCATTTTCCAGCTGCACTGCTGCCAGGCGTCCCTGATAGGTCACTGCATAAACAAGATCATCCACTACCATGAGATCGACATCGATATCGATAATGCGCTCAAGCTCGGTGCGACCGGTGGGCACCGCAATGGCCGTTTCCCATAACTTAATACCGCCGTTCAAGGTCAGTGCAGTTAGTTTGCCATTGTCTGAACCCAGCAACACCATATCATTGACGATCAGTGGCGCGCTATTACCGCGCAGGGTTAACAAGGGTACGCTGCTTTCGAATATCCACCGTCGTTTTCCGGTTGCCGCATCCAGCGCATACAAGCGACCATCGAGGGAACGCACGATAACATAGCCCTGCGCACTCAGCGGCGGGGTCAACACTTCACTGGAAACTTTCGCCCGCCAAAGCTCGCGTCCGCCCTTGGGATCCAGGGCGATGACGTCACCTTCATTGCTGCCCAACAGCAAACGCCCTTCTTGCAACGAGAGCCCCGAAGTCAGTTTGAGATGCAGCTGTTTATGCCAAATCTCATCCCCCGATTTCACATTAAAGGCGTAAACACCACCCTTGTAGTCAGCGGTATAACCCACATTGCCGACAAATACAGGCTTGTAACGCAAATAGAAATAGCGTGCTCCAAGGCCGATTTTGCTACGCCATTGTGTTGTTATTGCGACACTTGGCTTAAAAGCCGGCAGCGGCACCGGTGGCAACACCGGAGATGGAGAAGAGGAACAGCCTGCCAGTACCAGAATACCCAGAAAGAAAAAAATACGCATCAACGGCATCAACCCTGGGCGCTATCAATAGCAGGGAGATTATTTAGCTTCATCTCAATAAAGGCACGCCGGCGATCATCCTTGGCAATAGTATTCAAGGCCTGTTGATAAGCACTACGCGCCTGTTCAGGCTGTTTTTGCGCCACCAGAATATCTCCGCGTATTTCACTATACAGCGAAGTGTAGCTTCCCTGGTTACTCTGGTTCACCAGCCCTAATGCCGCATCATATTTCTTTTCTGCCGCCAATACCCGCGCCAGACGCAAACGGGCAATATTTTTCAAGCCATCTTCATTGGCATTTTTGATAACCCAGCGTAAATGCACCTCGGCCGCATCCAGTGAATGGCTTTCCACACTCATGCGCGCCATACCCAGTGCGGCCAATGCCGCGTAGGGTGTCCCTGGAAACAGCTCAACCAACTGTTTACCGACAGCAAAAACCCCGGCCTGATCACCGCTAATCAGATAGTTCTGCATATTTGAATAAACTATCGAAGCTTTCTGCGACTGGCCACCCTGATAGTCTACCCAGAAACGATAACCACCGATAGCCGCCAGCCCCAGCGCCAGGCCCAAAATCAGGGCGCTGCCATTTTTCCTGAGCCAGCCTTTTAAAGCTTCAATCTGTTCTTCTTCTGTCTGCTCCAAACTCACTTTTATCTCCGTTGCATGTATATGTTTTCAATCAGGCCTGACTGCGTTGAGCACAACCTGCTTTGCTTTCATTAAGCTTGTATTTTCAAACTGTTCTTCAAAAATGCGACCAACTCGGTCTGAATAAGTGCCTGCTGTTGCAAATCACCCCGTAAATCCTTGATAGTTATTTCATCTCGCGCCAGTTCATCGTCAGCGAGGATCAAGGCAAAGCGCGCACCGCTCCGATCAGCCTTTTTCATCTGGCTTTTCATACTGCCACCACCCGCGTTCAACACCAAACGCAAATCCGGCAAGGCATCCCGGCTCTGCTCGGCCAGTTTCATGGCCCGCATTTCGGCTGCCTCACCCAGGGCCAGCAAATAGGCCTGCGGCGTAGAAGTATGCGCATCAAGCTGCCTCTCATCTATCAGGGAAATCAGCCGTTCCAGGCCGATGGCAAAGCCCATGGCGGTGCTTGCCCGTCCACCCAACTGTTGCACCAGACCATCAAAGCGACCACCAGCGCAGACGGTGCCCTGTGCGCCCAGCTTATCAGTTACCCATTCGAATACGGTTTTGGAATAATAATCCAGCCCCCGCACCAGCCGTGAATTAAGCCGGTAAGTAATCCCCGCCGCATCCAGCAAGTTGCACAGTTTAGCAAAATGTTCGCGCGATGCCTCGTCCAGATGGGCGTTTAATTTTGGCGCAGCCTCAATCAGCGCCTGCATTTCGGGATTCTTGCTGTCCAGAATGCGCAAAGGATTCGATTGCAGACGACGCAGACTATCCGCATCCAGTTGCTGCCGATGTTCATTGAGATAGGCCACCAGAATATCCCGGTAAGCCTGACGCGATTCAGTAGAACCTAGCGAATTCAGCTCTAAAGTCACTGAATCCGCAATACCCAGCCGCTGCCACAGACGTGCGCTCATCATGATCATCTCGGCATCAATATCGGGACCGGAAAAACCGAATGCTTCCACGCCCAGTTGATAAAACTGTCGATAACGTCCTTTTTGCGGCCGCTCATGACGAAACATCGGCCCCAGATACCACAGTCGTTGAGTCTGGTTGTACAACAACCCATGTTGCAGGCAGGCGCGCACACAGGCTGCCGTGCCTTCCGGACGCAGGCTCAGACTATCACCGTTGCGATCCGTAAAAGTATACATTTCTTTTTCGACGATATCGGTAACCTCTCCGATGGAGCGTTTGAAAAGCTCGGTCTTCTCGACGATGGGGAAACGAATTTCGGCATAGCCATAAGCCGCCATCAAATGGCGAAACTGTTGTTCGACAAATTGCCACTTCGGCGTTTCCTCGGGCAAAATATCATTCATACCACGAATGGCCTGGATCAACTTGGACACATTATTACCTGTTATTCAGAATAGGACGGGCTGATTGATGCAGATTTATTCCTGCATCGTTATCGCTGAGGATAGTTTCTTTTTCTTGCCCACCTCAAAGTAGGCAATATTTTTGCGTTCGTATTCTGACGTATTAAAGGGTTGATTATTCCAGGACACGCTAACTCCCGGAGAATAGCCCAGCAGAATGGAATAGCTCGAACTGGAATCCAGATCCAGGCGATTGCCTTTCTCAACCATGCGATAGACCAGCCGCTTGCCGTTCGCATCACGGATATCTGTCCATGAATCTGTTTTGTATTCTAGCCGCAAATGTGGTGGCGGCGTAACCTTAGGCTGGGGTGCGGCTATGACAAGATTGACTTTGCTTGTCGCCAGCGGTACGGTCTTTGTTGTCTTTGCCTTGGCCTCATTTGACGTCGCACTCGGCACCTCCCTGGATGGATTAGAAGTGCTGCGCATCTCCCGAGTATTTGCAGACCCTTTTTCGAACCCTGCCAGAGAATCCGCCCGAGCCGAATCTTCACCACTGATAAGGATAAATCCCACTACTGCCGCAACGGCCAGCAACAATCCCAATAACGCAGGTAATAACCACTTCCTGTGTTCTGTCGATGACATGGCTTCATAACTGACAGACTCAAACTGGCGTTCATTTTCTTCTTCGATATTTTTCAGATCACTGACAAATTCATCCAGTGGTAGTTCAAGCAATTTCACATAGGCGCGCATGTAACCATACAAATAGGCTGAACCGGCAAAAATGCTATAATCATCCTGCTCCAGCGCCCGAATAAAACGTGTTTCAAAATATAGTTTGGCCGCAACATCCCCAACTTCCAGCCCCAGTGCTTCACGGGCAAGACGCAGGCGCTCACCCTTTGAGATCTCGGTGACCTTTAATTCTTCATCTGTATTTCTGGTTTCTTCACTCATCGGGAGTCCTGCATTTCAAGCTGCTTCAACAATTGTGTTTCTTTCGCATCTGGATATTTACTTTTCAAGCGAATAGCATACTCCGCCACTCGTTTTGTATTACCACGCTGACGCTGAACAAGAAGCGCCAGCCACAGACTTTCTGCATTGTGTGTACCATTGTATTTAAGAAACTTGTTCAAATACACCTGGGTCTGATCGTAGAGGCCTTTGTCATAAGTGATCTGGGCCAGTCCCAACAGGCTTTTACGTGATCGGGGATTCAATTTCAGCGCTTTGTTATAAAATTCTTCGGCCTGGTGCAAGTTGCCCTTGTTCTGCTCACAGCGGGCCATGTTTTCAAACAGGCGATCACGCAACTGGTATAAAGGATCCTTCAGAACCTTTGCAAAATACCCTTTCGCTTCATCATAATGTTTCTGCTCACACAGAAAAACCGCATAGTTATTGCGCACTGCCGCTACCCGTGAAGACAGACTGCTGTCAGGCATAATCTCCAGCGCTTTCCTGAAATGCTGCCCCGCCAGTTTAGGGCGCTGAAGTCTCCCGTACAAAACTGCGAGATACTGGTGAGCATCGGCGTTTTGGGGATCTTCTTTAACCGCCTTGAGTAATTTATGCAAGGCCGTTTCATTACGCCCCTGCTGCATATAGGCCAGCCCCAGCTTGGCATTTGCTTCTGCCGCTTTTTTAAGATTACTTTCATTCACCACCGGCACCGCAGTACAGGCCACAAGTAAACTGGCAAGCAAAGCAAAAATAATCAAGCGCACGTTTATCCACCCCATGTTACTGACACGTCCTTTAAATGTTTCAATTTTCGTTTACTCCGATCAGTCACCTTACCGGCAAGTTGTCCGCAGGCGGCATCAATATCTTCGCCACGCGTTCGCCGGGTAATGGTTATTAAACCGGCCTTGACCAGGATGTCCCGAAAACGATTGATTATGTCCGCTTTTGAAACCTGGTAGTCGCTACCGGGAAACGGATTGAATGGAATTAAGTTGACCTTGGAGGGAATCCCTTTTAACAGTTTTACCAACGCCCGCGCCTGTGCAGGACTGTCATTGACGCCATCCAGCATGACATACTCAAAGGTTATCTTACGTTTTGTTTCGCCTTCAATATAACGTAAACAGGCCGCCAGTAATTCCTTGATCGGATATTTTCGGTTCAGCGGCACCAACTGATCCCGCAGACTATCATCAGGCGCATGTAACGATACTGCCAGACTGACATCGCTCACCGCTTTCAACTTATCCAGTGCCGGGACTACACCGGAAGTACTCAGGGTGACTCGACGTTTTGACAGACCATAGGCATTGTCTTCGATCATCAGATTCATGGCCGTGACCACGTTGTCAAAATTCAGCAGCGGCTCGCCCATACCCATCATCACGACATTGCTGATTACGCGCTGTTCCCGTGGCAAACATTGCAGAGCCTGATTGGCGCGCCAGACCTGACCGATAATTTCAGCGGCAAAAAGATTACGATTAAAACCCTGTTGTGCGGTTGAACAGAAACTGCAATCAAGCGCGCAACCTACCTGGGAAGACACGCACAAAGTTCCACGTTCATCTTCAGGAATATAAACCGTCTCCACACAGTCGCCGTTATCCACCCGTAACAACCACTTCACTACGCCATCACTGGCGCGTTGTTCACTGACGATTTCCGGTGCCCTGATCTCGGCAATCCCTCCAAGTTTAGCGCGTAGAAGCTTACCCAGATTGCTCATGGCTTCGAAATCATCCACACCAAACTGGTAGATCCATTTCATTACCTGGCTGGCGCGAAACGGTTTTTCGCCCTGCGCTTCGAACCAACTCTGCAGAGCAGGCAGATCGAAATCCAGTAAATTCACTTTTTTCTGTGTGGTCAAATTTCAGTCCCAGCTTTTTCGGGCCTTTGGGGTAATACAAAACAGCCGGTAAAATGCAGGCTTAAAATCAAACCTGAATTCTATCCTGTGTAAAGATTTCAAGCAATTAGCTTGCTCCTTCGCTGCCTGATTATACCCGGTTTACGGAATTGGCGGGCAGCATCTTCTGAACCTGAATTCCCTGTAAAAATCATAGCTAAATTCAGCCCTAAAATGAGCTTGATACTCGAAGAGATGCGCCTTAGAATAGCAGTCTAGATTTAGACTTATTATAAATTAAAGGAGCATTTTATGGGTGTATTAGTTGGTCGTGAAGCCCCGGATTTCACTGCGGCTGCCGTACTGGGCAATGGCGAAATTGTCGAGGACTACAACTTCAAACAGGAAAGCAACGGGAAATACACCGTGCTTTTTTTCTATCCTCTTGATTTTACATTTGTTTGTCCATCCGAGTTGATCGCCTTTGATCACCGTCTGGAGGAATTCAGCCAACGTGGCGTCGAGGTTATTGGGGTTTCTATCGATTCCCAGTTCACCCACAACGCTTGGCGCAACACGCCAATTAATGAGGGTGGCATTGGCCCGGTCAAATATCCTCTGATTGCCGATGTGAACCATGCTATCTGTCAGGCCTATGATGTCGAACATCCAGAGGCCAGTGTCGCCTTTCGTGGCTCCTTCCTGATTGATAAACAAGGAATGGTACGTCATCAGGTGGTCAATGACCTGCCTTTGGGCCGTAATATCGATGAAATGCTGCGCATGATCGATGCATTGCAGTTCACCGAAGAACATGGCGAAGTCTGCCCCGCTGGCTGGAAGCAGGGTGACAAAGGCATGCAGGCCACGCCTGAGGGTGTCGCCAGCTACCTGGCCAACGAGGCAGACAAGCTTTAATCCGCTCGCCTCTGTTTGAAAAAGCCCGCTGCCTGCGGGCTTTTTTTTGCCCGCAATCTGCTCTTTAACATTCTAGCTGTTCCGAATATCCGCACACGTGTAAATTTTCCCGTTCGTGGTGAGCTTTCCTTCGACAGGCTTCCTTCGACAGGCTTCCTTCGACAGGGCTCAGGACGAACGGGAGTGCGTTAAAGTCGGGATGCGCGTTTAGACTGCCTCCAGATAAGCCTATGGATTTTATAGAACATATGAAACTCATACTGCCATAAACGATTTCTGCAGGTAAAAGTCGAATAACCCCGCTAATATGAGCTTATTGTAATATTCTGATATTTTTATATGTGAATTCTGACACGGAGGTTTGATATTCATTTGTCGTTTACTAAAAACAGGATTATCCCGTGAATAAAAAAATCAGCATCATCATTGCCGCACTCACTCTTCCCACCCTTGCCAGTGCCACCAATGGTTATCAACTTATTGGCGTAGGCGCTTACCAGAAAGGCCTGGCCGGTGCCATTACCGCTAATCCCGGTAGCGCCATGACTGCTGTTTCCAACCCGGCCGGTGCCGCGCGTGTTGGCAGCCGTGCAGATTTTTCAATGGAAGCCTTTATGCCGGAACGGGACGTTGATTTTACGGCTCTAGCGGGTAAAACGGGCGACAGCGCCGTCAGTATGTATGGCGTCCCCTCACTTGGCTGGACCGCCCCCACTTCGAAAGGCAGCAATATGTATTTCGGTGGCGGTATGTATGGCACCTCGGGCATGGGTGTGGATTATGCTTCGACCAGGATGACTGGCGGTGCCCCCAATCGCTACTGGGATGGCTACAGTAATATCGCTTTTTGGCAAATGGCGCCGGTCCTGGCCTGGAATGTCGATGACAAACTAAGCCTGGGTGTCTCGCTGAACATCGATTATCAATCTGTCGCTTTTCAACAACGCGTTTTGAGCGACACCACTGGCAACGGCGTGGGCGATACCGTTGTGGATAATTTTGATCTGAGCCGGGCGGCCAGCAGTTTCGGCTTTGGCCTGGGACTTGGCATTTTATATGACCTTAACCCACAGATTACTCTGGGCTTTTCCTATAAAAGCAAACAGCGCTTCTCGGATATGGAGTATCAACTGGCCTATGGCGATATCTACAGTGATACGCAAACCGCAGGCAGTGCAGGCACCTATAAACTGGCGCTTGATTTTCCACAGCAGGCCGCAGCCGGTATCGCCTATCGTCCGAACAGCAAACTTACCCTGTCGGCTGATTTGAAATGGATCAACTGGTCCGACACCATGAATAAACTGGCTGTAACCGGCCCCAATAACTTTGTCCGCAGCATGAATCCGGGCTGGAATGATCAAACCGTCTTTGCTGTGGGAGTTAACTATGATCTGAATGATCGGATCAGCCTTCGCGGGGGTTACAATTACGCAAAGTCACCTTTTGGCGAAAACCAGGCCAGTCGTAACCTGATTCTGCCGGCCATTGTCGAGAGTCATTACACCCTGGGAGCAGGCTTCCGGCTAAATTCAAACTGGGATCTGAGCGTGCACTATATGTACACACCAAAGAAAACCCTGCAGGCTCCGGCAACGGATCTGCAAGCGCCCGGCGCGATTATCTCGTTGCAGGAAACCTCGTTCGGCGCCAATATTGGCTATCGTTTCTGATCTGTTAAATCCTGGTTCCTGCGCAGGCGCGTGGCAACCAGGAGTCTTCCGCGTGGGCACAAAAACGTGCCCACCCTGGCAGACAGTTAAGATAAGGCTTGTTGATTTGGCGGAG
>UOFZ01000103.1_pt1 | contig 22491 bp, 19 predicted proteins | sample 1989551 | NCBI WGS metagenome assembly UOFZ01 (sample SAMEA4712198, study PRJEB27164) | hydrothermal vent metagenome | biome: marine basaltic hydrothermal vent biome; feature: marine hydrothermal vent; material: mineral | place: Pacific Ocean | collected 2011-06-14/2011-07-23 | depth 1691 m
GTGAACCAGGCCATGCGATTGCTCCACAGGGGCACGCCACAGGTACGTTGCACCGTATAGAAAGCCGTCGCCATGAGCGAACAACCGCCAAAGGCAAAAATCACGGCATTGGTATGCAGGGGACGCATCATCTGCAATACACCGCCCTGCCGGACTGGACGGGTTCACTGGCCGCAGCCGTTTCTCTGGCCATGATCATTCCATCCTGGGGTGGCGCTATCAACGGCATGATGACTCTCTCCGGTGCCTGGGACAAACTGCGTACCGATTATGTGCTGCGTTTTTTGATCATATCGCTGGCGTTCTACGCCATGTCCACTTTCGAAGGCCCGGTGATGTCGGTGAAAACCGTAAACGCACTTTCCCATTACACTGACTGGACTATTGGTCATGTACATTCCGGCGCTTTGGGTTGGGTGGCCATGGTGGCTGCGGGCGCCTTGTATCACATGGTAGAACGCCTGTGGAATACGCGCATGTATTCGGCCAAACTGGTGAATATGCACTTCTGGATGGCGACCATTGGTACGGTCATTTATATCACCGCCATGTGGGTGTCGGGCATTATGCAGGGATTGATGTGGCGTGACTACGATGCCTTCGGCGCCCTGACCTACACCTTTGCCGAATCGGTTGCGGCTATGCATCCCTACTACGTCATGCGCGCCATAGGCGGCATGGTTTACTGGTCGGGGGGAGCGGTCATGCTCTATAACGTGATGATGACCATTCGCACGGCCAGCGCCCGGCGCGGCGTCGCTGTAGCAACCGCTAACGCCTGATTAAGGGGTACAAGAATAATGGCAAATAAATACTACTCAACAAAACTGCAGGACAAGGTCGAACGCAGCGGCCTGGTCATGCTGTTCATGCTTATGGTGCTGTTGTCTGTCGGGGGGTTGGTAGAAATTGTTCCCCTGTTCTATCTGAAAGACACAATGGAATATAACAAGCACCCCGAAATCCTCTGGCAGCGTAAGGCCGGTGAATCGATGGATGAGTGGAAAGCCGGTGACGGCATTCGGCCTTATAAACCGCTGGAGTTGATGGGCCGTATGGTCTATATCCGTGAGGGTTGTTATCTGTGTCACTCACAGATGATCCGTCCTTTCCGCGACGAAAAAGAGCGTTATGGACATTATTCGCTGGCGGCTGAATCCATGTACGACCATCCCTTCCAATGGGGTTCAAAACGCACCGGCCCGGATCTGGCGCGCGTTGGCGGCAAGTATTCCGATGAATGGCATCGGCGGCATTTGCGCGCACCGCGTTCGGTGGTGCCGGAATCCGTTATGCCGAATTACCCCTGGCTGGATAAAAACAGGGTGGATGCCGATGAAACGTTGGCCACCATGAAGGCCATGAAGATCGTTGGCGTACCCTATACCGAACAGGATTTTGCCAGTGCTGCAGCCAGCGTCAAGGGTAAGACGGAAATGGATGCCGTAGTCGCTTTTTTGCAGGTGCTGGGCACCATGGTCCGGTTTGACGACAGCGTTGATTATCGTGAATAGCCTCAGAGAATACTTCAGCACCGATTGGGCGGCCATGACCTTGCATGACTGGATTGGCATGATCATGACGGTAAGCGTATTTATCATCATGCTGGTTGCCTATGTATTGGTTTTCCACCCCAAAAACAGAGATCGGCTGGAAGCCCAGCGTTACATCCTGTTTGAGGACGAGGGTATAGATTCGGAGGAAAAAAAATGAGTGAAAAGAAAAAATCATACAGCGTGCCGACCACCGGACATGTGTGGGATGAGACCTTAGCCGAGTTATTAAACCAGCCGCCAAAATGGTGGTGGATTGGTCTGCATGCAAGCTGGATGTTTATCCTGGTTTACACCTTGATTTACCCGTCCTGGCCGTTGATTCATAGCCATTTCAAGGGCCTGATCGGTTGGACTTCGATTAAAGAATACAAGCACGAAATGCAGGAACTCAAGGCCGTCCGCGCCAAATATGAAGACAAGTTGCCAGGCATGTCAGTGGCCGCGATACTGGCCGATGACCAGCTGAGCGAATATGCCGTGCGTTCCGCCAAGGTCCTGTTTGGCGACAACTGCGCCGCCTGTCATGGTGCCGGTGGTTCCGGTAATCCGGGGTTTCCGGTGCTGGCGGATGATGACTGGCTTTATGGCGGCAGCATCGAGACTATCGAACAGACCATCACCAATGGTCGCCGCGGTATGATGCCGAAGATGGGGGGAATGCAGCTTACAGATGCTGAAATCGACAAGTTGGCCAGCGCCATCGTTGCCGGTAAAGTCACTAAAGAACCACTGTACATGAGCAAAGGTTGCGTTGGCTGTCATACTCCGACCGGCACTGGCATGCATGCTCTGGGTTCAGCCAACCTGATGGATGGGATCTGGCGTTTTGCGCCGGGGACAAAAGAAAGTGTTGCCTATACCATCAAGCATGGCGTCGATGATAGTTCTGATCCCCGGACGCGCAATGCGGAGATGCCGAAATTTGGGGGCAGCAAACTATCGCCGACCGACATCAAGAAATTGGCGGTCTATGTATACAAGCTGGGCGGAGGTCAATAGCAGGATTTGCATAACCAGATGGGGATATGCCCATCTGGCCTGACTCAGGCACTCTAATTTAACTTCACATTAGCGGGGGGCGTTAAATATGGATGCAGTTGCAATTGGTTCTATAGCAGCGGTTAGCGGCACAATTATCGTGATCGTTGTTTTAGCTATCCGTATTTTGAGATTGATCAATTCGGATAGTTCCGAGGAGTAAAGTACAGGCGTACCAACAAGACAAAAGGGGGCCTGTCAGTACTCAAGTGCCAGGATATTGTTTGGGTATATTGAAATCCCCCCACGAATTTTTTTCGCCATACTGTTTAGCTGCTCTGCTGTTTTCAGTGGCGCGTATGGGAGTAAACTTTGAGCAAAGATGAACATGGCGCCGAAAGCGCCATCTACGAAGAACTAGGCAGCTGGCATGTTAATACCGGCGAGAAGACCATTCATGCCAAGCGTATGCCGGGGCGTTTTCGGCGTCTTAAGAACTTTACATCGCTAATTTGGCTAATTTATTTTTTTGGTCCCTACCTGCGTTTTGGCGATCGTCAGGCGATTTTGCTGGATATTCCGAATCGGCAGTTTCATTTCTATAATGTGACTATTTTGCCTCAGGATGTCTGGATCCTGTCCCTGGTGTTATTGTTCTTTGCTATTTTGTTAGCCGCAGTCACGTCTACGATAGGGCGGGTCTTCTGTGGTTATTTTTGTTTTCAAACCATCTGGACCGACGCTTTTACCTGGATAGAGGAAAAGCTGGAAGGCAAACCTGCTGCACGGTACAAGCTGGAACAAAGTCCCTGGACGCTACATAAATTGCGTCTGCGGGCAATGAAATATTTTTTCTGGTTACTGATATCGGTATTTACAGGTATCAGTTTTGTCGCCTGGTTTACCGATGCACACCAGCTATGGCGCGATCTTTTTACTTTTCAAGCAGGGCAGACGGCTCTAATTACTATTGGCCTGTTCACCAGTGGAACATTCCTTCTTGCCGGATTTATGCGTGAACAGGTTTGTTTTTGGCTCTGTCCCTACGCCCGTATCCAAGGGGTAATGTACGACAGTGAAACGATTTTGCCGACCTATGATGCCAAACGCGGCGAACCTCGTGGACGTTTGAAAAAGGGCGGGGTGCCGAAAGATCAGGGCGACTGTATCATGTGTAACCAGTGTGTAGCCGTGTGCCCGACAGGAATCGATATCCGCGAAGGCCAGCAGGAGGGTTGTATTACCTGTGGTTTGTGTCTGGATGCCTGTGATTCCGTGATGGATAAAATTGGCAAGCCGCACGGCTTGATTCGATATGCCTCGCTGGATGACATTCTTGGCAAGTCTGATATACCTTTATACAAGCGTCCACGGGTGCTGGTTTATTTTACCATCATGTTGATTGCAATCAGTGGCATACTCTATGGCTTAACGCACCTGGGAGCGCTGGAGCTAAAAGTATTGCACGAACGCCAGCCCTTATTCGTGCTGCAAAGCGATAACAGCATTCAGAACAAATATGTATTCAAATTGCTTAACAAAACCGACCGGAATGCAAAAGTAAAATTGTCGGTGATAGATGGCCCCGAGGGCATGCGGCTCAAGGGCATGGACAAACTTCTGAGTTTGCGTAAAGGTGGAATTACCGCGCATACCGTCTTCATCCGTATTCCGAAAAAGAATTTGCATGCGTCACGCATACCGATAAGGTTCCGGGCGGAAATGATTGGCAAGGACGTCATGGTGGAATACAAAAGCATGTTTTTTAGCCCAGGTTGAGCCGCGCCTTACAAATAATCACGACAGGAGCCAAAATTATGAATAGCAAGGCCATTTCACAGGCGAACAAAGAAGGGATGCGCAATCCCTGGGTGCTGGGCTGGATCGCACTTGTGACAGTAGTATTGCTGGTGAATGCCTTGATGATAACGCTGGCCGTAGTTAGCAATTCCGGTTTGGTTGAAGATGATTATTATCAAAAAGGCCAGGATCTGGAACGAAACTTTATCAAAAAACGAACCGCACGCCATGCCTTGGGCTGGAACTTTAAACTGGATGTGCCGCAAGAGCTGGTTATTGGACAGGTGCACACACTGCGCTTCAATGTGGTGGATCGGCTTGGTCTTGCCGTTGATGATCTGAAGGTGGAGATGCAGGCTTATCGGCCTTCTGATGCGGATGCTGATTTCAGGATGGTGATGCAGGCGTTCGCCCCTGGCCAGTATCAGGCACAGGCCATATTTCCTCTTAAGGGGAACTGGGAGTTAAAGCTAAAAGTTAGTCAGGCAGGTAAGAGTTATGAGCTGATTGACCAGCGTATATTCATCAAGCCCCATTGAGCGCGAGTTCGGGCATAAGCGATGAGGCGCCGAGCGTGTGCACCTGCTTCCATTGCGGCCTGCCTTTATCCCAAAGAAATAATTTTACTGCCCAGCTTGACGGGCAACAACGGCAGTTCTGTTGCTTCGCTTGCGAGTCGGTCTGCAAGGCCATTTTTGCCGCCGGGCTTGAAGGTTTTTACCAACGGACACCTGAAGGCACTCTGCTGGCGCCGCCACCGGAGGCCCCTGGCGATCTCAAGCTCTATGATCTCGATGAAGTGCAGGCAGAATACGTATCGGAACTAGCGGATATCCGTGACATTCATCTGCTGGTCGAGGGCATTCACTGCGCCGCTTGCATCTGGTTAATTGAGCGCAGCCTGACGCCCCTGGACGGAGTTTTGAATGCCAATGTCAATCTTAGTGGTCGCCGTCTGCATTTGCGTTGGGACAACCGGCGCATTTCCCTTTCGCAGGTTTTGCAGCGGTTAGCCGAGATTGGTTATCGCGCTGTACCCTATGACCCGGAAGTTGCTGAAGGCGCACTGAAACAACAAAACCGCGCCCTGTTGTTCCGCATGGCCTTTGCAGGTTTTGCGATGATGAACCTGCTGTGGATTTCTATTGCACTATACAGTGGTGCAGACAAAGGCGAATTCCGCAGCTTGTTCTACTGGGTCGGTTTTGTATTGGCCACTCCCACCCTGTTCTATTCCGGTTGGCCTTTTTTAAAAGGCGCCTGGAGTGGTTTGCGTCAGTTGCGTCTGGGAATGGACCTACCTATTGCTATTGGCGCCAGCTCTACCTGGGCGTATTCGGTTTATGTCACTCTGAATCCTTCTGCAACAGGCGAAGTGTACTATGACACGGTGGTCAATTTTCTGTTTGTGATCCTGGTAGGACGACATCTTGAATCGCTCTCCAAGCGACACGCAGTAGCGGCAACCCAACGCCTTCTGAATCTTCAGCCGAAGGTAGCCAGTGTACTGCGGGAAGGGCAAGAGCAGGTGGTTCCTGTGCGTTCGATCAAACCTGGGGAACGGGTGCTGATCCGACCCGGTGCCAGTATTCCCGTTGATGGCCGGGTAGTCGAGGGTCATAGCGCAGTAGATGAAAGCATGTTGAGTGGTGAGTCACGGCCATCAAAAAAACAAAGGGGTGATCAGGTCTCGGCGGGAACCGTCAACATACAGGGGGCGCTGACCGTAGAGGTGCAGGGTACGTTACGCAACACCGCTCTGGGGCGCATCATTAGTCTGGTAGAAGAAGCCCAGGCTTCAAAGGCGCCCATACAGTGTCTGGCGGATCGTATCGTGCCGTGGTTTGTCGCTTTGACTTTGTTACTGGCGGCGCTAACGTTTGTTTACTGGCTGCAGCAGGATTTCGAACAAGCCTTGATGGCCGCAACCTCGGTGCTGATCATAACTTGCCCCTGCGCCTTCGGTCTGGCGACTCCCATGGCTATTGCCGTGGCCTCCGGGCTTGGTGCGCGCAATGGCATTCTGGTGAAAAATGGTGAAGTGCTGGAAACCCTGTCGGCTATAACACACTTTGTTTTCGATAAAACGGGGACCTTGACTGAGGGGCGCATGAGTGTCAGCCACATTCTTGAGGTGCAAGAAACCAATAACGATTATGAATGGTTAACACATGTTGCCATTCTGGAGAGCCATTCGGAACATAGCATTGCCCGCGCCATTATCCGGTATGCGGAACAGCTTGAGTTGAAGCTTGAGTCGGGATCGCTAACGGACTTTCACAATCAGCCTGGTTATGGTGTAACAGGAAAAATAAACGGCATACGCATAGATTGCGGCACTTTTTCATGGTTGCAGAAACAAGCCATTACTCTCGACTCAGCGTTGCTTGTCCGGGCACAGGAATATGAAGCACAGGGGATGAGTTGCGTATATGTGGCACAGGCAGGCAGGCACATCGCGGTTATTGTCATTGCCGACCGCTTGCGTGCTGAAGCCAGGTCCCTGATCGCCGCACTGCGGCAAGAGGGAATCAAAATAACGTTGTTAACCGGTGACAGACAAAAGACCGCTGAGGCTATTGCCAAAGAACTGGGAGACATGAATGTGATAGCCGAGGTTCTGCCAGAGGACAAGGATACCGTGATCAAAGAATTGCAGCTGCAGGGTGAACGGGTGGCCATGGTGGGTGATGGGGTGAATGATGCGCCAGCGCTAATTCGTGCAGATGTAGGCATTGCAATAGGCTCGGGCACCGATGTTTCGATGGATAGTGCCGACATCGTGCTGATGCAGGATGATCTGGAGAAAATAAGTCTGGCCGTAAAGTTGTCACGACGGACGCTGAAAACTATTCACCAGAATATAGCTCTTTCTTTTGCCTATAATAGTATTATGGTACCGTTGGCCATGATGAGTTTTGTTACGCCCCTGGTAGCTGCGATATCCATGCCGATCAGTTCTCTGTTGGTAATTGGTAATGCCGCACGTATTCGTACTTTGTTTAAAGAAGATTAAAAGGCAAGACCATGGATGTTATTTATACATTGATCCCGGGCATGATTTTTCTGGGCCTGATCATGGTGGGTATTCTGATCTGGTCGGTAAAAAAAGGTCAGTACGAAGATCTGGATGGCGATGCCCACCGTATCCTGATGGATGATGATGATCCGCTGTTACCCGAAAACAAAAAAACAGAAAACAGGAAAACTGATCGGCGTAACTGGCCAGATGCGGATGATACGGAGTGAATCCGGAATTTTCAGGTTTTTTAAGAAAGACTGGTGGCGTGAGGCAGGCCAGTATTTAGTCAGAATTCTTCCTTGCCCTGTTTTAACAGCGGCTGCATAACTTTTTCAAATTCTCTTGGCGGCAGATATTGGATTACAGTTCGGCCATTTTGATCCTGGGCAATATCCAGTCCCCGTGACGGATATAGCCAGTGAATGGTCTTGCTCTTTGTTTCTCGAATTCGTCGAGCCGGTTCACCAAAGCGAGCAAGTAGCAAATCAGCATTCAGTTTTGTTTTTGGCAAGTAAGTTATCATTGCAATAGGCGATTCTTTTACTTGCAATAAATCATCGTGGCTAAGTGTAACTTTGTGGCTGCCATCGCCAAGCGTGCTGATGCGAGTGCCGTGATTGTATATGGCATCTATTTCTGCTTTTTTCATAGCCACAGACAACACGACTTTCGCATTGAGTCCGGCAAGACGGGTATTGTTGAAATAAACTTCAATGACGCGTTTATTTGTTGGTGACACGAACATGCTAACCTCGGCATTTTCATCAAAACGTTGAATCGCATCATTGATGCTACTGCGTTCTAACTGTAAACCGAAAACACGGATACTGCCATCAGTCGTTGTTTCAATTTGCCAGGGCAGGTTTTGAATCTGCCTGGGGGGAGCTGTCTGTTCAGATGGAAAAAACAGAGCGAGAGCCAGTAGCAGCAGGCTGCCAGCCAGAACGCCCAGAAAAATATATCCCTGTTTCATTCTTCCACCCGTATTGCATCTGGATTAGGAAATTGCTGGATGATCCTGTCGGGAACGATTCCCAGCCGCGCCTGATGCATAGCCTCGGACTCCATGATGATGAGTGCGAGGGTGGTTAGTATCGTGGGCAGCGCGCCAACACCGGCAAAGGCATAATGATGGGGCTTCAGTTCACCGCCTGAAATTAGCACGATAGCCAGCATAATTAACCCCATAGTCGCCAGCATGGCAATGAACAGGCGGCTGCGGCGGGCGCCGATTTGCCAATGGCATTTTACAAACCAAGGATCTCGCGTCAGCGAACGACGAGCGCGAAACAGAATGTAAAGTAACAGGCAGAGGGAAATAGAGGGGGTTATTAGCATCAACAGGGGGTAAGTTCGAGCCATGCCGAGCAAAGCGATGAAGACCAGAATATGATTGGTAATTAGATTGATTAAAAATATCTCGTGGGGGTGGCGAGCCTGTTTTTTCTCATTTTCTGAAATTTCAAACTGCATCTTGGCTATATTTTTCTATTTTAGCTGTAAATGTGGGAAACAGGCAGCATTCCTATTATTTTCTATACCAAGACTAACATAGATGGGACGATAGCGGCAGATCAGGTTATAGCCTATGGATAGCGAAACAGCCAGTTTGCTACCTAATACTTTCAAGTTAACAGCCGATATGAATACAAAGCCATAAGTGTCTGCTTTTTAGGCATTTTATATTACTTTATTATTTAAGGGGTCAAACATTATTAAACGCACCAGGTTGTATACCCGAACAGGCCGCCAAAACTTGATGACAGGTTGGCGCACACTGTTATTGGTATTTGGATTATTTTGTTTTCTAGCATCTGCGCATGCAGGCAGAAAAAATGATGTGCGTGTATTAATCGATGTTTCAGGTAGCATGAAACAGAATGATCCGCATAAACTCCGTGCGCCCGCATTACGATTGCTAGTGGGTTTGTTGCCTCAAGGTTCAACCTCAGGGGTCTGGACCTTCGGTCAATATGTGAATATGCAGGTTAAGCTTGGGCGCGTGGACAAACGCTGGAAACAGCAGGCACGAGCCGAGTCGGAAAAGATCCATTCACGTGGACTTTATACCAATATCGAAGAGGCATTGAAGCGAGCATCCATTGGCTGGGTAAAAGCAAATAAAAAAACACGCCGTAGTCTTATTCTCTTGACCGATGGTATGGTGGACATTTCTTCTGATCCAAAAAAAAATATCATCTCACGTCAGCGGATTATTAAAAAAATATTACCCAGGCTGAAGAAAGCGGGTGTGCGTCTGCATACTATTGCACTATCGAGCAGTGCAGACAAGGTTCTGCTTAAACAACTCAGTGCGGTAACCGGAGGCACTTATATCCAGGTTAATGATGCAGGCTCACTCGAACGTGCTTTTTTGAAACTATTCGAAAAAGCTGCGCCTTCTGACAGTCTTGCGATTAAAGGAAGCCGGTTTAAGTTGGACACCAGTGTGCGCGACATGACAGTGTTGATTTTTAGAAAAAAAACCAAGTCAATAGTGCTGGTTAGTCCTCAGAGTAAACACTTTGATTATCATAAACACCCTGAAAATTTTAACTGGGTTCAGGAACAGTCTTATGAATTAATTACTATAAAAAAACCGACGGCGGGTGAATGGGTTATAAAAGGATCAAAAGATCCCGATAACCGGGTCATGATAGTGACCAATCTAAAATTGAATACAAGTGAATTACCTCCCAGTGTTCTGGCAGGGGATAAAGTTGTAATTGGGGCTGAATTGTTGAACAAGGGGCGTAGAATTACACGGGAATCATTTTTGAATCTGGTTTCTTTTCAGGTTGAGGTGAATGGGAAAACGCATTATGTAATGTTGAACTCAGGCAAAGCTACCGATAAAAAAAAGGGGGATGGTCGTTATAGTCTTGATTTGACAGGCAGGCTGGGTGGTGGAGAGCAATTACTGATTATACGGGCTAAGGGTGCAACATTTGAACGAGAATTTCGTTATACGCTGGATAATTTTCTTAGTGTTGTGGATATAAAATTATCGAGAGATAAAAGTACCAAACATTTTTATCTTTCGATAATTCCTCATGTAGAAATAATCGATACGGAAAACTTGCACATAAAGATTAAGTTGGAGGGTGATAAGTCATTGCCCATACATCAAGAACCGGGTGGGCTTTGGTTGAGTGAGATTGACGGTGGGGATGAGGGTAAATTCGTCACTATTAGTGTGGAGGCTAAGAGACATAATGGGAAGAAAATACAGATAGAAATAAAGAAAAAACTGGTTTTGGCAAAACTTAAAAAGAAAAACCATAGCTCATCTTTGGTGAGTGATGCGACAAAGAATAAGCAGGCCAAAGAAAATAGCTTACATAATGATGAGAACAGTCAAAAAGAAGAGGCAATAAAAGCGCATAAAGGTACAAACTGGTTTTTGGTAGGCTGGATAACCCTGGTAGTTAATATTGTTCTTGCTATAATTGGAGTTCTAATATTCAAACTTTGGAAAAAGAGAAAGACAAGTCAGGATGAAAATGATGATAAAGATATGGCCTTATGAGCGAAATTAATTCGAGCTTATTCCTTCTGGTTAGTGAAGTCGGCGTGGTTCTGATACTGGTTCTCTGTGGCATTATTTTTATGGTTAAAAAGAGGAGTATGCGTGACAAAGCTTTGGCAATAGTATTAGTGGATAAAATAAAAAATGCAGAACCATCGAAACGTGAGAAATTACTGTCTTTATTGAAAGGTGTTTATGGTTATGATGACGAAAAGGCCGAAGCTAAAATAGATATACTAATCGATCGCGAAAAAACACTTTATGGTAATTTGCTGAAAATATTTCTAAAAAAAGAACGAGAGAAAATATCTGAATTTGATGACTATCTTAACAAATTAATAGAATCATATCAGAGCCTGAATGATGGCGAAAATGGAAGTAATGTACAAAATGAAGGTGAGTCACCAAAAGATTCAAAGCTGGTGCTTGTTCGGGAAGAAAATACAAGCCTGCGTGAAGCAAATGCGAAGTTGAAAAAAGATCTTGATGCCGCAATGCAGACTATGGAATCCATGATGTCAGAATATACTTCCATGTATGAAGGTGGCAAGAAAGATGGTGAGCAGAGAATGAAAAACGAGATGTTTAAACTACGTCAGGTTTTGGAAACCAAGGCAGATGATATCGATGATGTTGAAACAAACAAAGAAGAGATTGATCTTGAACAAAAAGATGAGTCAGAAAGATAGTTTCGTTGTTTGTGGCTAATAAAATATGCTTCTTCAGGAAAATTTGTGTGTTACCACCGAGCTAACGCCCTCTCCCTCCGGGAGAGGGCTTCAATCAAGGTTAGCTGTATTTGCTCAAGCACGCGGTGAAGTTCGTTCAGTATTTCGTGGTTCCAGAAACGCATAATGCAATATCCCATGGTTTCCAGCCGAATTGTTCGGTTGGCAGGTATGTGATTTGTTCAGCATGATGCCCCCCATCGGCTTCAATAATCAATTTGGCATCCAGATAAACAAAATCAACAATATACGGTTCAATGACTGCCTGGCGTCGAAACTTGAAGCCCATTAGCTGACGGTTACGTAAGTGCGACCAGCGCAGACGTTCTGCATCGGTTGCTTGTCGATGCTGTGCGCGTGGCAACGTCTCAGGCGTTTTGATCCCCTCTCCCTGAGGGACAGGGGACTCTTCATTTTAGCTTCGTCCATGAAGCACACTCAGCAAATCCTTGACGGTCATACTCAGTGGTGTCAGGAAAATATACCCCACTCCACTATGATAATCATCACAATATCAATGACTTATAGCGTAACTATAGATGGTTCAACCCACAAATTTTTCTGACGAGGCTAAAATATAGAACGTAAGCCGGTATTGATGTGATAATACTGGGTTTTTATTGGCTGATGATATGGCTTGGTGTAAACAGGAATAATGCATGGCAGTAATTTGGCGAAAAAAACATGAAGGTTCAATTTATGAAGTCAGAGCAGCAGGGCGAAGCCGGCGGCTGTATACCAATGGTGTATTTCATACACAATATAACCCTGGAAGAGTAGTAACAGGAGGGATATGGGATTTACTGATGATCCCTGCCTTTTTTAAGCCTGTGGACGAGATAAAAAGAGTCCTTGTGTTGGGGGTGGGAGGTGGATCGGTTATTCGTCAATTAAACCGGTTTGTTTCTCCCGAACATATTGTTGGTATAGAACTTAACCCCATACATTTATATGTGGCTAAAAAATATTTTGGCGTTAACCGCTCGGAGGCAGAGTTAATAGAAGCCGATGCCGTGTCATGGCTTGATGATTACGATGGCCCGCCATTTGATCTGATCATTGATGATTTATTTGCAGAAGAAGACGGCGAACCCGTGAGGGCTGTTGTTGCGGATCATGAGTGGCTATCTGTACTTACACGTAACCTGAGTATCCGGGGAATGTTAGTTATGAATTTTATTAGTACTAAAACTCTCAAGTCCTGTTCGCTATTTTCTGAAAGTAGAAATAATATTTACCGCTCAGCCTTTCAGATAAGCATGCCAATATATGACAATGCCATAGGCATCTTTCTGACTTTTGATGCATCCAGCACAGAACTTCGGACGAACCTGAAAGAACAGCCACGATTAGGAGCCAGTCTAAACAACAATAATCTCAACTATACTATTAGGAGGCTATTTTAGTAAATTCTTTAGATGTGTTACACCCTTGATGAAGTTGGATAGTTAATTTTGATCAAAGCCCTAAAGGTGCAATAAAAATACACCAGCCATTATACTTTATCACTGTTTTTTTAGAGTTATACGCCATATGTCAGAATCTGAAAAGCCCATCCACCGCCTGGTGTTGCATCCGCAGAATGCGGACTATACACCTGATTCCAGTGAGACAATTCGAGAAACATTGCAGAAAACGGGTTTTATTGCTGAGCCCTGTCGTTTATCTGACGGCCAAACTGCTAGCACCGACCAGGATTTTTTGGTGGGGGAACAATTTTTACAGATGCTTACTTTCATGGGCTGTTCGCCGAACATCAATTTGGCACCGCAACATGAAGGGGATCGGGACTATTGCCACATCGTATTAAGCCCAGTGTATGCGCAGGTGCATTTCCGTAGTCATGAACGTGATGTATTTGCCCGTTGTCCTAAGTGTGGCCGACGTGATGCAAACTGGCCTGCATTGATTGAACGCTGGCAGAGGAATAGCACGCTGAAAAAATATGTCTGCCCCCATTGTTACGAAAGTATGTCCCTGTACGATTTACGCTGGCGGCAGATGGCCGGTTTCGGTCGTTTTTTCATCGATGTATTGAGCATTTTCCCCCAGGAAGGGATTCCCACCAGCCAGCTTATGTCAGCATTAGAAAATGTCAGTGCTCAGCCATGGACCTATTTTTTTAGCAATCGCTGAATTATTGATTGACAGGCAAAAAATCTGGCGTAGACTTTCACGCATGTTTAACCCGACGAACAAAGCCATTTTTATTTCCCGCCCGCGCCTGCACAAGGTCTGGGTGTGTATGCTGTGGCTTGAGAAAATGTGACGTAATTATTTAACATACAACGCGCATTATTCATAAAGCCACAACTCCTTACAGGGTTGTGGCTTTTTTTATGTTGAAAGGAGAAAAGGGTATGCCGGTTTCTGCCGCCTATATTGGGATCATACTCATCTGGTCAACCACCCCATTGGCGATTAAATGGAGTGCCGAGGACGTGGGCTTTTTGTTTGGCGTGTTTTCACGCATGTTGCTGGGAGCGCTGATCTGCATTGCTTTGCTAACGATTCTGGGGCGGAAATTACCTCTGCATCGCCATGCGTTGCATGCCTATCTGGCGGGAGGCTTGGGTGTGTTTGGCTCTATGCTCTGTGTCTATTGGGCTGCGCAGTATATTCCTTCGGGATTAATATCGGTATTGTTTGGTCTGACGCCTATTGTAACGGGCTTGATCGCTGCCGTGTTTCTGGGGGAGAAAGCGTTTACCCCCAGCCGTTTGCTTGGCATTGCGCTAGGCATTACTGGTCTGCTGGTAATCTTCGCGCAACGGCTTAATCTTGGCGATCATATGATCTGGGGGGTAGCCGGGATACTGCTTGCAGTTGTATTGCATTCAACCAGTGGGGTCTGGATGAAGAACATTGGCGCCAAAATGTCTGCCCTGGAAGTTACGACAGGCAGTCTGTTATTTTCTGCACCATTGTATTTTTTGATCTGGTTGATCTTTGATGGTCAGTTGCCACATAACATGAGTACTCGTGCTGTTGGCGCCATACTCTATCTGGGCATCTTTGGTTCGGTGCTTGGCTTTCTAATGTATTTCTATGTATTAAAACACATGGAAGCCAGTCGCACTGCTCTGGTAACGCTAGTGACACCGGTGCTGGCATTGTTTATTGGCCATCAGTTTAATCATGAAGTTCTGGATATGGATGTCTGGTTGGGTAGCGCCTGTATTCTTTCCGGCATGCTGCTCTATCAATGGGGGCCGAAGCTGGATGCTTTTTATTCTCAATAGACTGTTTGTTGATGTGAATGTGAATGTGCTGTATCGATAAAGCACATAATCCATAGTTGATCTCTGCTTGATGTGAGTTGAGTCAATATTTTAAAACCAGTAATTTGTTAGCATTAGTTTTATATTTGACGCGGGCGATAGTTTTCTCATGAACAATGGACTAATGAGTAAAATAAAATTATTCAGTCTTTTCTTTTGCCTCTCATTATTGCTGGCCTGTGCCACGCAGAAAGAAACAGATATCTCGAAGCGGGCGCCGTTCTGGCCATCATTGCCAGACCGGCCGCGTTTTGAGTATGAGTTTACCCTGCGTAGCGACCTGAGTATTATTAAAAGAGATGCGTTTGATAAATTCAAGGCGGCGGTAACAGGGGAAGTCGAACACCCCCGAATCGAACTTATAAAACCCCTGGATGTTGCTGCCTACAAGGGACGTATTATTGTCAGTGACAGCGTCATGCGTCTGGTTTATCTTTTTGACGTGCCACTACGTCTGACAGCTGTATTCGGTAGCAAAGGTAAAGGGAAACTACAAAAACCATTGGGCGTGGCCATTGATGGCAAGATAAATTTTTATGTTGCGGATGCCGGCAGTCGCAGTATCGTTGTTTATGATTCCCGTGGCCACTATAAGATGCGCATTGGCAAACCGGGCGATCTCGTAAAACCGACCGATGTCGCAGTAAACCGGGATGGAACTCGTATCTATGTTGTTGATGCCGGAGGCCTGGATAGCCGACAGCACCACATCGTTGTTTACAACGCCAAAGGAGATAAACTGTTTATTATAGGTAAACGGGGAACCTCGGCGGGGAATTTTAATTTACCCACCCATGCTGCCGTAGCGCCCGATGGCACCCTTTACGTGCTGGATACAGGTAACTTTCGGGTTCAGGCGTTTGATTCAAATGGAAAATATTTGCGTGGTTGGGGTGGCTTAGGTACAGGCTACGGGCATTTTGCCAGGCCGCGAGGGATCGCGGTTGATAATGATGGCAATGTTTATGTTACCGATGCAAGCTTTGGTAATCTGCAGATATTTAATTCAAAGGGGCAGTTGTTGATGGCCCTTGGTCAGGGTGGCGTCAAGGATCGCATGGGGGTTTATTCTCTTATCGCGGGTGTTGCCGTTGATGAAACGGGGCAAATTTATATCGTCGACCAGCATTTTCAAAAAGTAGAAGTTATCAAACGTCTGACCAAGAAAGAAGGCGAAGCCATCATGCAGGAATTTGGCGTTAAACCTCAGTAGTGATCTCGTGATATTGGTTGTGTATGCTCCTGTGCAAACATTTCACTGCTGCTGATTTATTCTGTGGCGGTCCCACAGATTTTTCTACAAGATCCCAATACTATTTATTATGACAGGTCAGGCATAGCGTTGATTGATCGTTAACCCGCAGGAATGAGGGGATCAGCGGACCGCCGTGTTTGCCGCTGGCCGAGGCGTTGTTAATGGGCGTACCATGTGGGTTGTGGCAGGAGGCACATTCTACTTCATAACCCTGGCCGGAATTATAAAAGCGTAGTTCGTTGCTGTCGGCACGGCCATTGGCATTGGTATCGTAAAAACTGAGATTGCCCGAGGTTCCTGTGGTGGGATTAAAATCATAAATCGTAGTGTCAGGTAATGAAACGCCAACGGGATGATCATCAGTCAGATCGGTGCCGATCAGAAATGCAGTAAAATCAGGTGCAAAAGGATTGGTCGATGTATGGCACAAAAGACAATCGCTAAGTCTGGCATGAAGTACGGGCGAATTATCTGGCCAGCTACTTAAAAAAGCATCATTCTGAGCTGTTTCTTGAGTGGGATCATAGGATTTCAAGCCGGGGCGGTTAGGCATGTTGATAACCGAGTCTATGGCTATCGTACCATCGTGGCAGGATAAGCAGACCAGTGAGTTCACCCCTGGAGCGCTGGCTTTCTGGCCCGAAGTCAACGGTTTATTATAAACGGTATAACTTGTACCCGGGTTGGTACGGTTCCATAGGGGCGCACCGATGGTGGAGTTTGCCCCATGTGGCGTATGACAGTAAACACAAACCTCAGCATAATCATTGCGTGCGCTATCCATATTAACTGAAGCGCTTCCCAAATAACTCATGGTCATATTATGGCGGGTATTGACAATACTATCGGTATTGCTTGCCTTGCTATTCGGATCCCAGCCGTCAGCGAATACCATGTTGGCGCCGATGGTTGTCAATATCATGACAATGATTAAACCTTTGTGCTGCTTAGATAAACGAATAGAATCCATTTCCTCTGCCCCGTGCAGACATAACCTAAAAAAGTAAGTGTATTATTATTGTGATAATGCTTATTGTATTGGGTCATTGAAAGCATAAATCATGCCTGGCATGCAAGTGATTGATTATATTAAGATGAAGACAAGTGATGTTGCGAAATTGAGAAAATTCCCCGGCACGACTCTTGTTTTTGGGATACATTTAGTCCCTTAGAAATGATTTTCTGCGCATTTTGTAGAAAATTATTTCGTTAAGGTACTTATCTTGTGGTTTATCCAGGTTAGGCAGGCGTAAAAGAAAAAAACGTCTCTTGTTATAGTGTCGTGATGATCCATTGTTTTTATACCGTTCTGTTTTTTGCCGCGATTTCGAAGCAAAGCGCTGATGTGTGCGCAATAAAATCACTGGCGAAAGCCGGATAACAATGGGATTAAGGAAATGTGAGTGCTAGTATTAAATTTGAGGGTAAATATACGTTCGGGAAAACCAAATTTGGCACGGAGATCAACTCATTTTGGCATATTTTAATTTTAAAAAAGGACTCCTTCTGTTTGGACTGGGACTGCTGGCCTCCTGTAGCTCAGGGGACCGGCTGGATGGAGTCCAGAAAAAAAAGATCCTGACGGCAGTGACCCGCAATGCGCCGACCACCTGGTATGAGGGTCGGGAGGGGGATGCTGGATTCGAGTATGAACTGGCGAAAAGTTTTGCCGCCTATCTTGATGTCAAACTGAAACTGGTCACGCAAGATAGCGTGTCAGGTATTCTGGAGATGATTAAACAGGGGCAGGCTGATGTTGCTGCTGCGGGTTTGACGCGCACACCTGAACGCGAAAATGGATTTTTGTTTGGGCCGGCTTATCAGGAAGTCACCCAGCAGGTAATTTGTCGGCGTGGTGGTGCGCATCCGAAGAGTATTTCTGAGCTGGCGGACGTGGACTTGATGGTCCCCGCCAATAGCAGTTATGTAGAACGTTTGCAGTCGTTAAAATCCGATTACCCGGATATTCATTGGCGTGAAGATGCCAACCTGAATACAGAGAGCCTGCTGGAGAAAGTCTGGAAAAAAGAACTGGAATGTACGATTGCCGATTCTAATATCGTGGCCATCAACCGGCGTTACTTTCCTGAGTTAAGCGTACGATTTAATCTGGGCAAACCGCAGTCGCTGGCCTGGATGTTGCCAGCTGATGCGACTCGTTTGCGTGATAAAGTCAACGCCTGGTATCAGATGATAAGCAAGAATGGGGATCTGGCCGCACTGAAGGAAAAGTACTATGGTTATATTGAAGTTTTTGATTATGTCGATACGCGCACACTGACGCGACGAATAAAGCGCTTATTGCCAAAATTCCGGCCAATGTTTGAAGAAGCGGGTATGCGTTACGGTATTGACTGGACCCTGCTGGCAGCGCAATCCTATCAGGAGTCACACTGGAATCCGCGTGCAAAAAGCCCCACTGGCGTACGCGGTATCATGATGTTGACCCTGACTACCGCAAAAGAAATGGGAATCAAAAGTCGTCTGAACGCAAAAGAGAATATTATGGGCGGTGCAAAATATCTGGCACAGATGAAAAAACGCCTGCCGCAAAGCATTGTTAAACATGATCGGGAATGGATGGCGCTGGCAGCCTATAATATTGGTTTTGGGCATATGCGCGATGCTTTTGTACTTAGCAAACGGCTGGGAAAAAATCCGGATCTCTGGACTGATGTGAGCACGGTGTTACCCCTGCTGGGACGGAGAAAATATTACCGAACCTTAAAGCACGGTTATGCTCGTGGCTGGGAGCCGGTGCGTTATGTCAAACGCATTCGTGATTATCAGGATATTATTGTCAATAACCTGGAGCGTCAGGAAGTGGCGGAAAAAGAGCAGAGCAAGCAAGAGCCGTGATATAAAATATGAGATTTGCTCCTCGAAAAAGGGCTTTATGCCAGTCGCGCAACAAAATCTTTCAGTCTGCTTTGATTCTCTGAGGCGAGTTGCTCCCCAATATCCTGCAATGCCTGTATATTGTCTGCGCTGGCATTATCCATCTCTGGCGAACCCCAGGCCGGGATACTGGTTTGTATGCGTAAATAATGATCGGAGCGGTCAGAAGAACTGAATATTTGCTGTAGCTGAAAATCCGTTGTTTCAGAAACCGCAGTGGACATGATGTCGAGCGCCGGCTTAATCCAGCTTGCGGCGCCCCAGTCTTTTGCTTCAGTATAAGCATAAGATTTTTTTGACTGGCCTGTTCCAAGTGAGAGAATCGTCATTTCTTCCGAACCACTGATCTTGTGAACTTTCCTTGCTTCCGCATAGGCGCACATAGCCGGGTTATTTGCAAACAATCCGCCATCGATTAACGGGTATATAATATTGTTGCTGGATTTGATGCGGGCGGTTTCAAAATAGGTGGGCGCGGCTGAGGTTGCTCTGGCGACATCTCTAACCAGAAAATCATTTGTTTTATCGTTGACTGCGGCGGAGGATCTGAAAAAATGTGCTTTGCGTCTTTTGATATCGTATGCTGTGATCAGGCAATGTTTAAGTAACTGGCTGAGCATGACATCAGAAAAGTAATCGTTTAGCGCATCTTCTAATTCATTTGCATCATATTTTTCATCATTTAATCCAGCGACCGAGGTAATAGTTTTCCAGATAGAGATATCAAATATATCATCGCCACGTTCAACATAAATATCCAGTAAATCCTGAGCATTGTATTTCGGCAGATTATTTTTATTGGGGATGCACAAGCCCAGCGCCAAAATTCCACCGGTACTGGTGCCGCTTATTAAATCAAAATAATCCGAAATATTTTTATCATTGCCATATTGTGTTCGAATTTCACTTTCCAGTTGAATTAATAACTTGCCAGGAATAATGCCACGGATGCCACCACCATCAATAGATAGAATTCTAAAGCTCATTTTATTCTCCTTGAAATATTCAGATAAAAATCAAGCCTGAATCAGCAGTCCCCGGTATTTATGTGGCTGGATAATCAGGAATAATTTTTACCGACATAGTCCTCAACGATAGTTTGAAACTCTTCAGCAATATGATCGCCCTTGAGGGTGACGGTTTTGATCCCGTCTACATAAACCGGTGCCACCGGGTTTTCGCCGGTACCGGGCAGGCTGATGCCGATGTTGGCATGCTTGCTTTCACCGGGGCCGTTTACGACACAGCCCATTACCGCCACGCTCATATTTTCAACACCTGAAAAGCGTGTGCGCCATTGTGGCATTTGTGCGCGTAGATAGTTCTGGATATCCTCGGCCAGTTGCTGGAAATAGGTGCTGGAGGTGCGGCCACAGCCAGGGCAGGAAACCACGGCCGGGGTAAAGGCACGCAGTTCCAGTGCCTGCAGGATTTCCTGGGCCACCACAACCTCCTGAGTACGATCACCGCCTGGTTCCGGGGTGAGAGATATGCGAATGGTGTCGCCAATCCCCTGTTGCAGCAGGATACCGATTGCTGCGGTGGAGGCGACGATACCCCGAGCGCCCATGCCGGCTTCGGTGAGTCCCAGGTGCAGGGCGTAGTCGCAGCGAGCGGCCAGTGTTTGATATACCCTGATTAGATCCTGGACGCCACTCATTTTACAGGACAGGATGATCTTGTTATGTGCCAGGCCGACGTTTTCAGCCTGTTGTGCGCTTTCGATGGCAGATGTGACCATGGCTTCAAGCATGATGTCGGCAGGTTCTTTTGGGGTGTTGCGTTGAGCATTTTCATCCATGAGCCGGGCCATGAGTTGTTGATCCATGCTGCCCCAGTTTACTCCGATGCGGACGGCCTTGTCGTATTCACAGGCGCGTTCAATCATGCTGGCAAACTGTTCGTCGCGGCGTTTACCCTTGCCGACATTGCCAGGATTGATGCGGTATTTGGCCAGCGCCTGGGCGCAGTCAGGATAATCCTGAAGTAACTTGTGGCCGTTAAAATGAAAATCGCCAATTAACGGGACGGCACAGTTTTGTACATCGAGCTGTTCTCGAATACGGGGGACTGCGGCGGCCGCTTCGGCGCTGTTAACAGTAATACGCACCAGTTCTGAACCCGCTCGTGCCAGTTCGATAACCTGCTCTACAGTGGCCTTAATATTAGCGGTATCGGTATTGGTCATAGACTGTATGACTACGGGTGCATTGCCACCTATGGCAATGGAATCGATGCTAACGCGGGTGGTTTTTTCTGAAGGGGGGGGCTGACTTGGCAGCATATTCTTAAAGTATTCCAATACAGTCGATTCAAGGGGTTAAATTATAGCACAGGCATATTTGCTATAATTGCCGAAAATTACGAGTTTCAGCGTTAAAAAAAGCCTATAATAGGCGCCAGTATTAGTCCTTCCTCGCGTCATACAAAGAGTGCAATCATGAGTTCAAAATCCAGCAAAAAACTTACCCGGGCGGCCCAGGCCGATCGCCATGTGCTATATCAAAAGTCGGTGCAGTGTCCGGAAGCCGAGATCGAGTTTTTTGAAAAAACATTTAATGAATTACGCGGCCGTGATGCGCTGAGTATAAAAGAGGATTTTTGTGGAACCGCCTATCTGGCGACGGAATGGTGTAAGGGTGATCCTGCGCGCACGGCCATCGGCGTGGACTATGACAAGGAAACTCTTGCATGGGGACAGAAAAACAATGTTGATGCGGCCGGTGCCGATGTGGCTAAACGTATTACCCTGATACAGGACGATGTGCGCAATGTCACTGAGCCATCTGTGGATATTGTCTGTGCGTTTAACTTTAGTTACTGCCTGTTCGAGGAACGTGATGAATTGATTGATTATTTTCGTCAGACGCGAGCCAGCCTGAAGGATGATGGTCTTTTGATTCTGGATTTGTTCGGCGGCACCGAATGTGCTGATGTGCTGGAGGAGGAAACTGAAATCGAAGATGAAGGCGCGACCTATGTCTGGGAGCATGTTTCCTTTAATCCGATTAACAATCACATGGCCTGCGCCATTCATTTTGATTTTGATGATGGTTCACGTCTAGACAATGCATTTACGTATGAATGGCGTCTATGGGCGATTCCAGAAGTGCGTGAAATGCTGGAAGAAGCAGGTTATACCAATGTGCGAATTTATTGGGAACGTTTTGAAGACAGTGAGGATGACGAAGATGAAATGGAAGGCACCGGTGAGTATTACGAAATCACCGAGGCCGAGAACCAGGAATCATGGATGATCTATATTGTCGCCGAGCCAGTGTAAGTGGAGAAAATGTTGGGCTTCGTTTCACTCAGCCCAACCTACGGGGTTCTTGGTTTGTGTATTTAATGTAGGTTGATGAGTGAAACGAAGCCCAACGAGGCACTTTTCTGATCTGTTTATTATCTTGTTCGAGGTTCGGCGTGATAGGGTTGTTCCCGAAT
>UOFZ01000022.1_pt1 | contig 22412 bp, 17 predicted proteins | sample 1989551 | NCBI WGS metagenome assembly UOFZ01 (sample SAMEA4712198, study PRJEB27164) | hydrothermal vent metagenome | biome: marine basaltic hydrothermal vent biome; feature: marine hydrothermal vent; material: mineral | place: Pacific Ocean | collected 2011-06-14/2011-07-23 | depth 1691 m
TGATGGCGATAGCGATTATCCGATGCGCTGGAGCCTTATTAAATCCGGCTTTTCTCGTGCTGTTAAAATAAACGAACCACGGTGTAAAAGCCGTGTCTCAAAACGTGAGCGTGGTATATGGCAGCGTCGTTATTGGGAACACCAAATTAGGGATGAATCAGATTATAATCATCATGTAGATTACATTCATATAAACCCGGTTAAGCATGGTTATGTGTCTCGGGCGTCATTGTGGGATTATTCGAGCATACATCGTTATATCAAAATGGGCGTAATTAATGCGGATTGGGCCTGTTCAAGTGATGATGTCGATATACGTGGTTTTGGTGAACGCTAATATGTGCCCTGGTGTTGGGCTTCATTTTACTTAGCCCAACCTACGGGATTGCGGGACTAATTAAAATGCAGTCCACCCTACATTTGAATATTATAATCAAGCGATGGTAAATTAACGGGATCAGATTCAATTAATTTTTGGAACATAAACGGAGTAGACAATGGCCAGGTATTCTAAAAAATCCACGAGCCTGAAAAAATCCGGAGAGGAAGCAATGGCGATTGCTCGGGGTACACAAAAACCGGGCCAGACCAGGGAGCAAACCCGCTTGGTTGCGCAGGGGATTCAAAAGGGAATCGAGCTGTATAAAAAACAACAGGCTGCAAAAAAACGGGAGTTGGACAAGAAGCTCAGGAAGGTAACGAGTCATACTTCAGATATGTCTACCTCAGTTGAAGCGGTTGCCACCATGCAACCGGGTCCGGCTAGCAAGTTAGCCTGGGGCTTGTTGTTTTTATCCTGGTTTTGTTTCGGTGTGTATTTTTTCCTGAGCAGAACATAACTTCGGCGAAGAGGTTTACTTTTAATTGCTTATTACCGCTGATGTTTTTGGGCATGCTTTTCGGTTGCGCTGAATAAATCTTTCCCAATCCGTAATCCATCAGTGTTCGATGCGCTGCTAGCTTCATTGTAGGGCTTAAGTATTAATCCTTAAGTCGATATACCCCTCCATTAGAAGAATGTCTTTTTCCTGCCTGCCTGCTTAATCTACGTAAAACGCTTGCGCAGATATTCTGCGTAAATTAATCAAATAAAAAACAAGGAGGTAAGTCCTATGGTTAAGGAACAGGAATGTGGTCGTTTCGAGCTGGTCGTTCCACTGGATGCATCAGGTATTGATAATTTCAAACCCGAGCAAGATGTGAAGGTAGTGGTTAAGGATGTCGAGGGTATTCTGCGTTCTCAGAATGTTAGCCTGGATAAAGGCGGCCGAGGTACGGCAACGCTGGAATTTACTGATAAGCCGGGTTCGCTGGTTGTTTTTGTTGGCCCGGCGGATGCGTCCGAAGAGGAAATGATCGGGCTGCAGACGCTTACTTTTGAAATACCAAAGCGTCTGTGGGCCGATAAGCCGATACTTGAATTTTCACCCGTTATTATCCACCCCTATTACTGGTTCTGGTGGTTGCACTGGTGCCGCAGTTTTACGATTCGGGGAAAAATTACCTGCGCTAATGGCAACCCTGTTCCCGGCGCCGAGGTATGTGCCTACGATGTGGACTGGTGGTTTCTGTGGAGCAGCAAACAGCAGGTTGGTTGTGCTACCACGGATATCAATGGCCTGTTTGAAATAACCTTTCGCTGGTGCTGTGGCTGGTGGCCCTGGTGGTGGTTGCAGCGGCGCACCTGGCAGCTTGACGATGTGCTGAGTGAGCATATTGGCAAGGTATTGAATCCCAGACCGGAGCTCATGCTTTCACAAATTGATAATCAGCCCGGCCTGGCCGTGTTCGATAAAATTCTGGGGAATGAGGAGGTCAGAAAAACAAGCTCATTCAAGACTCCCGAAATCAACCGCTTACCGAATCTGCGAGCGCAGCTGCTCAAGCGACTTCCCGCTGCGCCGGAACTTGAAGCACAACGGATCTGGCCCTGGTATCACTGGTCCCCATGGCAGGATTGCACCCCGGATATTATTTTCAAGGTCAGTCAGGATTGTGAGGTAGACGGAAAGGTTATTCTCGATGAGACGATCAGTGATACGCGCTGGAATATATCGAACCCGCTGGATGTGAGTCTCATCGTCAATGGCGACGCCTGTTGTCGGCCCGTTTGCCAGAATCCGCCATGCGATGAACGTGACTGTTTGATCATTGACAGCGTTTGTGGCTCGCCATTTACGCAGGTGGGCGGCAATCCCGGTGCGCCTGCCACGCCGGTCGGTTATCTGAATCCCGGGCCTGTTATGGCGAATACTCACAACTATCATCGGCCTTTTGCCGGGATCATTCCTATCGTCAAGGATGTTACCGATCTGACCGGGGTGGACTATTATGAGATCGAATTCGACGATGGTTCCGGCTGGGCGCCACTACCAAGCGGTGCGGCAGTTGATTTTAAACGAAGATACTGGAAGGCTGGTACGGGAGCACAGTTGGCTTCTTTCCCCTTTATCGATATTTCCGGTCACAATGTGGTGGAAACCCGTCGCCACTATGAAAGCCATCATACGCCAACATGGCCGAACGAATCGGTATTACCCGATGCCTGGTGGCTGAGTGCCAATTATTCCATGCTGGTTCCGATTAATACCAGAAAATTCAACGATGGCACTTATCGCTTCAGAGTGGTGGGCTGGCAGGAGAGTAGTGGTTCACTGGTAAATTCTGTCATTGTACCCCTGTGCGGTGATAAAACAGAAAACGAGTTTGTGTTGACGTTTGATAACCGTGTTACCAATGCGCTTGTCAGCCACGCAGCAAGCCATAACTGTGGGCAAGGCGTACACCTGTGTACCAGTGAACCGGACACGCATATCAAGGCGGTTCGTGTGGATGGCGTACTGGTGAACCCCTGTGCCACTGTCGAACTCATGCCTGGGGCGACTCTTGAAATTGACTTTATAGTTCATGATTCTGACCGGCATCTGGCCTATTACACCCTGAGTGCAAGCTGGGGACTGAATCAGTCTCAGAATTTACTGAATTTGCCTGGGGCGGTGATGAGCCCAATCAGCGCTGGAGCACAGACCGGTTGGGCGCCGGGGCAAGCTGAGGGTAACTATGGGACGGCGCTTAGTCCGGCTCCTTTTCAGGGGGCAGCCGTCATTGCCCCATACTGGGAGGGTGGCGAGTACAGATTGACCGTTCCCATGAGTCAGGCATTTCCGGAACCTTGCTGTTATCAGTTGGAGTTATGGGCCTTTAAACGCACCATCGTCGGTTCCCAGTCCGGTAATGTGTTTAGATGTGATCATGGCTTCCATGTTGGTAGCAATGGCAACAAGACAGAATATTCCATTGGTGTCGGAGTCTGCCCATCCCCAACGAAGGGGGTAGAGTTAATTTCTGAGCACAGCACAAAATAATGCCAGAAAAATATATGTAACAGCTCACAGCCTCGGATCCCCGTCATTCCGGCATGCATGTAGCTGGAATGGCGAATCGGGACTGTTCTGCAATCTGCGGGGTGAGTTGCCACCAATATATGTCATGATGCTGTTTTTATTTGTGGATCTGCTGCTTAAGTGAGCGGCAGATCCCACGCTTTAATCGAGGGGTGTCATTTTGCCGGTTAGTTCATTGGCTGACAGATTAGCCTTTGGCCGTTAAAAAATATTCGTGGGGATACCCCAGCTTTCAAAGTCGCCTTCCCATCCTATTCCAAATTTTCCCCTCTGCCTTTTCCAGAGAAAACTTGGTTTTCACCGTCACAGACAGTAATATACGTCCATCAGCCGCAGGACCTGCGGGAGAGACCTTGCCTTTTATTCGTTTTAGCGGGCAGGGCGCCGAAGGCGCAACCCGCTCGGAATCGCTCAGGCAAAAGAACTGCAGGTAACAGGCTGACTCTGGAGAGCGATCGCCTGATATTTTTCAGGTTCAGGATCCACCGAAGGGGCTCAAGCTCTCAGGTTACCGGACAGAGGGGCGTAGAAAGACGGACAGGCGTTTTTCTACGCCCTTTTTTATTGGCATAATTTTAAACTATGAGCACAAAAGAAAAAATTATCCCGGTGTTTAATCACTCCGCTGAAGCCAATGCGACGCGTATGCCGCTGTGGATCCGGCAGCAACTGGGCAAGGGTCAGACCTACAGTGATACCGCGCAGGCGGTGCACGGCTTTGGCCTGCATACGGTTTGTGAAGAAGCGCATTGCCCCAACCGGGGTGAATGCTGGAGTCAGGGTACAGCTACGTTCATGTTGCTGGGCGACACCTGTACTCGCGCCTGTGGTTTTTGTGCAGTAAAAACCGGCCAGCCGGGGACGATTGATATAGATGAACCGCAACGGGTAGCCGAGGCGGCGGCTAAAATGGGGCTGGACTATGTGGTGCTAACCTCGGTCAATCGGGATGAACTGGCGGATGGTGGCGCGGGTATTTTTGCGGATACCATTGTTGCCCTGCGGCGGCAGATCGAAGACGTGGGCCTGGAGTTGCTGACGCCGGATTTTTATCGTTGCGAAGACGCGGCGCTGGAATCTATTAGCACTGCGCTGGCCACGGTGAAAACGCAAAAGCATGAATTACAGATGGTCTGGGGACATAACATGGAAACTGTGCCTTCCTTATATAAGAAGGTTCGTAAAGGTTCCAGCTATAGCCGCTCGCTGGAACTGCTGGAAGAGATTGCCTGTCTGAAGGGGATAGAAGCCAAGTCTTCGCTGATGCTGGGGCTGGGCGAAAGTCGCGGGGAAGTGCTGGCGGTGATGCGGGATCTGCGTGATGCGGGTGTGTTACGTATATCGCTGGGGCAGTATCTGCGCCCCAGCCGTTATCATCTTGCGGTGCAGGAATATATCGACCCGGCCGAGTTTGATGACTATGCGCAGGAGGCTCGGCAACTGGGTTTTACCTGGGTTAAATCTGGACCGATGGTGCGCTCGTCCTATCATGCGCACGAGTAGTTACGAGTGGCGAGTTACGAGGGACGAGGAAATACAGTATTTCCTTATGGCCGAAACATTTATGACAAGAAGAGGTTTTAATGGGTAAACGAACGCCCCTGTATGACATGCATGTGGCCGCTGGTGCGCAAATGGTGGATTTTGGCGGTTGGGACATGCCGTTGAATTATGGTTCGCAGATCGAGGAACATCATCAGGTGCGCAAGGATGCGGGGATGTTTGATGTTTCGCATATGACCATTGTCGATATACATGGTGACAAGGTACGGCCATTTTTACAGAAGCTGCTGGCGAACGATGTGGCGCGGCTGAAATCTCCCGGCAAGGCGCTTTATTCCTGCATGTTGAATGAAGAAGGCTATGTGCTGGATGATCTGATTGTCTATTATATGACGGACAACTGGTTTCGTCTGGTGGTGAATTCCGCCACGCGGGAAAAGGATCTGGCCTGGATCGCCATGCAGGGTATGGCCTTTAATCTGGAAATTAAAGAACGCAATGATCTGACCATGATTGCGGTGCAGGGGCCACTGGCACGCAGCAAAACCCATCAGGCGCTGGGCGAACGTGCTCAGGGGCTGGATGATCTCGGTATATTTTACATGCGCGAAGTGGATGCAGAACTGGCTGTCGCGCGTACCGGCTACACTGGCGAAGACGGTTACGAACTGATGCTGCCGGTGGCTCAGGCCAGTCGTATGTGGGCGGCGCTGCTGGAAGCGGGCGTCAAACCCTGTGGTCTGGGCGCGCGTGATACCCTGCGCCTGGAAGCGGGTATGAACCTGTACGGTTCAGATATGGATGAAAGCGTCACACCACTGGAATCCGGACTCGGCTGGACCGTGGCCTGGGAACCGCAGGAGCGGAATTTTATTGGTCGTCAGGCGCTGGAAAAACAGCAGGATGCGGGACTTGTCTATAAACTGGTGGGACTGGTATTGCAGGAGCGCGGCGTGTTGCGTAATCATCAGAAACTGGTCATTGATGATGTACCGGCGGGTGAAATCACCAGTGGCAGTTTTTCGCCGACCCTCGGCAAGTCAATCGCCTTCGCCCGGATCAAAACGGGCATGAATGATAAATGCAAGGTGGAAATTCGTGGCAGGCTGCTGGCGGCGGACATTGTTAAACCGCCGTTTGTACGTAATGGCAAAGCCTGTATCTGACAATCAATAACAGGAGGAATCAAGCATGAGTAATGTGCCTCAGGAATTGCGTTATACCAAATCCCATGAATGGATCAGTCTGAACGATGACGGCAGTGTCACGGTGGGTATTACCGACCATGCTCAGCATCTGCTGGGTGATCTGGTTTTTGTTGAGCTGCCCGAAATCGGTGATACTTATGCAGAGGGTAATGACTGTGCCGTGGTGGAGTCAGTCAAGGCGGCCTCGGATATATACAGCCCTCTCGATGGTGAAATCATTGCACATAACGAAGCCTTATCGGATACCCCCGAGCTGATTAACCAGGACCCTTATGGCGAGGGCTGGATTTTCAAACTAAAGCCGGATGATAGCGGTGCGTATAATGCGCTCATGGATGCCGATGCTTACAACGAACTGATTGCCGAAGAAGACTAAGTCGCAATTTATATCCCCAGCAGGAAAGATCATGCCGTTTATTCCCCATACCGACCGTGATGTCGAAGAGATGCTGCGCGCCGTTGGCGCCAATAATATTGAGGATCTGTTTGCCGAGATTCCGGCGCAACTGCGTGCCGAGGGGCTGGGGGCGATTCCTGCCGGGGTAAGTGAAATGGAGATTTCGCGCCTGATGCGGGAACGGGCGGAGCAGGATGGTCGGACTCTTTGTTTTGCCGGTGCGGGTGCTTACGAGCATCATATTCCTGCGGCGGTGTGGGAACTGACCACGCGCGGGGAATTCTATACTGCGTACACGCCTTATCAGGCGGAAGCGTCGCAGGGTACCCTGCAACTGCTGTATGAATACCAGAGCATGATGGCCAGCCTGACCGCGATGGAGGTGTCCAATGCCTCGCTGTATGACGGCGCTTCGGCCCTGGCTGAGGCGGTGCTGATGGCGGTGCGTGCCAATCGCAAGTCAAAATCAAAACGTATTTTAATGCCGCGTACGGTGCATCCCGATTATCGTCGGGTGGCGAATAACATTGTCCGCAATCAGGGCATCGTCCTCGACGAGCTGGATTTTGACCTCGACGGCGGTTATATCGATCCCGCCAGTTTACCGACCGACCCCGGCGATATCACCGCCCTGGTGATCCCCCAGCCTAATTTCTTCGGCGCACTGGAAGAGGTGGACGCGCTGGTCAACTGGGCGCATGAGCACGGTGCGCTGGTGATTGCAGTAGTCAATCCCATTTCGCTGGCCATACTGACGCCGCCGGGTGAATGGGGCGAAACCGGCGCCGACATCGTTTGCGGCGAGGGACAGCCGCTGGGCGCACCGCTGTCTTCCGGGGGGCCCTATTTCGGTTTCATGTGCTGCCGCCAGTCGCTGGTGCGACAGATGCCGGGCCGCATCATTGGCCGGACCACGGATCTGGATGGCAACATCGGCTATACCCTGACCCTGCAGGCACGAGAACAGCATATTCGTCGTTCCAAAGCCACGTCCAATATTTGCACCAATCAGGGTCTACTGGTCACGGCGGCCACCATATATATGACATTACTGGGCGCACAGGGACTGGAACGGGTGGCACAGGCCTGTCATGCCAACAGCATAAAATTGCTGGCAGCACTAAACGAAGTTGAAGGTGTGAAAAAACTGTTCAGTCGGCCGTTGTTTCACGAAGCTGTGCTGCAATTTGACTTGCCGGTGAAGGATGTCATGCGCGCATTATCGATGCAGGGTATTATCGGCGGTGTCAGCCTGGCGGAGGATTATCCCGAGCTTGGTAACAGTATTCTGATATGCGCAACGGAAACCAAAACCGAGGCGGATATTAAAACTTATACGGAGTCATTGGCACGCATTGCCGTACGCATGACCGCAAATCGCTGCCCGGTGACGCCTAAGATGTAGGGGCGAGTAACAAGGGACGAGGGACGAGAATAAAATCAAGAGCACGATGAAATTCGTTCGTCCTGATCCCTTCGGCTTCGCTCAGGAGAGCCTTGTCGAAGGACATGAAAAAAGGTGCAGGAACAAAATTTGTTATGTTGATATTTGAACAATCAAAAGAAAACCGGGTTAATCTGAGTCAGGCGCCGTTGCAGGACGCCAGGATCGATACTATCCCGCAGCAGTTCCGGCGCGGGAGTCGGCCGCTATTGCCGGAAGTGTCGGAGATGCAGGCGGTGCGTCATTTCACTCGCCTGTCACAGAAAAACTTTTCTATCGACACGCATTTCTATCCGCTGGGTTCCTGTACCATGAAGTACAACCCGCGCGCCAGTAACACGCTGGCCATGTTGCCGGGGTTCCTTCAACGTCATCCGCACAGCCCGGACAATCTGAGTCAGGGTTTTATGGCCTGCATGTATGAGTTGCAGGAAATACTCAAGGACGTAACCGGCATGACTGCTGTGTCGCTGGCGCCGATGGCGGGGGCGCAGGGCGAGTTTGCCGGCATTGCCATGATTCGAGCCTATCATGATGCGCGTGACGATAGCGCCAGAACCGAGATTCTGGTACCCGATGCGGCCCACGGCACCAATCCGGCTTCGGCTACCATGTGTCATTACAAGGTGAAGGAGATCCCCACCGATGCCCAGGGTGACGTGGATATCGCCGCGTTGAAAGCCGCTGTGGGGCCACAGACAGCCGGGATTATGCTCACCAATCCGTCGACCCTGGGTGTATTCGAGCGGCGCATCAAGGAGATTGCTGAAATTGTGCATGCCGCCGGCGGACTGCTGTATTACGATGGCGCCAACCTCAATGCAATTCTGGGCAAGGTCAAGCCGGGCGATATGGGCTTCGATGTTATTCATATGAACCTGCACAAAACCTTTTCCACCCCGCACGGCGGCGGCGGACCCGGGGCGGGTCCGGTAGGGGTAAGTCCGCGTCTGGAACCGTTTTTGCCGGTGCCGCTGATAGTGAAGAATGATGATGAGTATTCATGGCTGAGGGAAAAGGATCGGCCACAGAGCATTGGCCGCCTGTCTACCTTTATGGGCAATGCCGGGGTGTTGTTGCGCGCCTATGTGTATGCGCGCCTGTTGGGCCGTGAAGGCATGCATCGGGTGGCCGACTTTGCTACCCTGAATGCCAATTATATGATGGCGCGTTTACGCCAGGCCGGTTTTGATGCGGCCTTCCCCGAACGCCTTGCCACGCATGAATTTATTATCACCCTGAAACGTCAGGCAAAGGAACTGGGCGTCAATACCATGGATTTCGCCAAGCGCCTGCTGGATTATGGCTTTCACGCACCGACCACTTACTTTCCCTTGCTGGTTGCCGAGTGCCTGTTGATCGAGCCAACCGAAACCGAGGCCAAAGAAGACATCGATGCCTTCGTCGAGGCCATGATAAAAATACAGGCCGAAGCCGAGTCCAGCCCTGAAAAACTGAAGGCCGCACCACACAATTTGCCGGTCAGACGACTGGACGATGTGAAAGCAGCGAAAGATATGGATCTGCGTTGGACCTGCCGGGTGAATAACGCAGAGGACGAGACCTGCGCCGAGGCAAGACAAACATAGAGACAGAATAATGGCTAAACCCGGAGCAACAGGATTAACCCGTATTATCAACGCCTATGGCTATTCCATGAAGGGCTTGCGTGCGGCTTTTATTAACGAGTCAGCCTTTCGACAGGAATTTGTGTTGGCGCTGGTGTTAACGCCGCTGGCGATTTGGGTGGGCCATAATGCGGTCGAGTATATTTTGCTGATTGGCAGCGCGCTGTTGGTTTTGGTGGTCGAGTTGCTGAACTCGGCTATCGAGGCAGTCGTGGACCGAATCGGGGATGAGCATCATGACCTGTCGGGTCGAGCCAAGGATATTGGCTCGGCGGCGGTTCTAATTTCTCTGGGCATCGTGGCCCTGGTCTGGGTGCTAATTATATTTCAACACTATCTGGGCTGAATAACGGCTCGAACAAAAATAAATTGTAAACCTGTAACTTAAAGGATGGTTCAATGTCTGCTTTAATCTGTGGTTCTTTCGCCTTCGACACCATCATGGTGTTTCACGACAAGTTCAAAAACCATATTTTGCCCGACAAGGTGCATATTCTGAATGTTTCCTTTCTGGTACCGGAGATGCGCCGCGAATTTGGTGGTTGTGCAGGCAACATTGCTTATAACCTGAAACTGCTGGGAGAAGCCCCCCTGCCCATGGGCACGGTGGGCAATGATTTCGGTCCCTACGCTGACTGGATGGATGAGCAGAAGATCAGCCGTAAATACTTGCGCCAGGTGGAAACCTATACCGCTCAAGCATTTATTACGACGGATGCAGACGATAACCAGATCACGGCTTTTCATCCTGGCGCCATGAGCCTGTCGCATGAAAACAGTGTGCTGGAGACCGAGGGGGTGAAGCTCGGCATCGTTTCACCTGATGGCCGGGATGGCATGCTTGAGCACGCGCAGCAGTTTGTCGAAGCCGGGATCCCGTTTATTTTCGATCCGGGTCAGGGACTGCCCATGTTCAACGGCGAAGAATTACTGGACTTTGCAGAAAAAGCGACCTGGATGACACTGAACGATTATGAGGCGCAGTTGTTCGAGGATCGCACCGGCAAGTCGGCGCATGAACTGGCGCAAATGGTGGATGCGTTAATCATCACCCGCGGCGGTGAGGGTTCGTATATTTATACGCTTAACCACCGTTATGATATTCCCTCCGTCGAGGTTGAGGCGATTAATGATCCAACCGGCTGTGGCGATGCTTACCGGGCTGGATTATTGTACGGGCTGCTGAATGGTCTGGACTGGCAAACCACGGGACAGATTGCCTCTCTGATAGGAGCCATCAAAATAGAAATGCATGGTACCCAGAACCATAGCTTTACCATGGATGAATTCCGGCAGCGTTATGAAGCGAATTTTGGTAGCCAGTTTTAATAGTCAACGTGGTCGATGCGATGGAGCGGGCAGGGGTGGAGTTGATCCCCGCAGGGTCGGCAAGCATGACTGGCGGACGCGGCGTTAGACTCAAGAGTTGATGTTTTTTTCCATTGAAGGGCGTTTTTATTCATAGTCAAACCTGTAGCCAGCTATTTTTCTGATTTCTTCTTCTCGTTTTCTTCACCTTTAGAAGGTTAAACTTCACCCTAGTTATTATTTTGTATAGCAGTTAGAGGTGGGGTGCCTTTCTGGTGCAGATACTGTTCATGTCGACATGAATCGTAGCTGTTTAAATTTCCAGATCCTATCATTTCGGTGTTTATTTAGCCAAACGGCGAATAGATGCTGCTCTTCTGAGTCGCTAGTGATTCATCGGCAGAAGAAATCTATCAGAGCTAAATAAACCTACGTTTATAGAAGGTTAACTAGAAGGTTAACTTTATATTTCGCTCATGTTTAATGTGTCAATACTTAATACTGATGTTTGATTTTTGATGGTTTTAACTTGAGAGTGTAATGAGAAACAGCAGTGAGTTGCGCGTTATTTTGGCTGCTTTTTGAATATATGCTAATGGATTATGGATGTTACCTTTCGGGAGGGAAAATCCAGAATTCAGTGGACCAAGAATTGACGTTACAAGCACTATTGCGGCCATGGCCCCGTTCAGCAATAGCTCAATAGTGATTGATAAAATGCTGAAGATATTTGGTTTTTTCTGTTCCCGAAGGGTTTTATCGGGGCCCGACTTTTTAAATCCTGACCGGTATTTTGACGATCTATAATTTTTTAACAATCTCATTCAGCTAATTGCTGATTTACCAAGAGTAAGAATATGTCGATAAAACAATATCCTGAGTGGCAATTGCGTTTAATGCCGTTCCTGCGCTGGAAGCACCTTGTCACAAAGCAAACATTGCGTAGTGACCTGCTGTCTGGCTTAACTGTTGCCATTGTTGTTATTCCGCAAGCCGTCGCCTTTGCTGCCATTGCGGGTATGCCGCCACAATACGGGCTCTATGCCGGTATGATTCCGGCCATCATCGCCGCACTATTCGGTTCTTCCTGGCATTTGATGTCGGGACCGACAACGGCGGCATCCATCGTACTGTTATCTTCTTTGAGTGCCTTTGCCGAACCATTGTCGCCCGAGTATGTCAGCCTGGCGCTCACCCTGACCTTCATGGTGGGTTTGATCGAGCTGACTCTGGGACTGGCGCGAATGGGCACCATTGTCAATTTCATTTCACATTCTGTGGTGGTGGGTTTTACTACCGGCGCGGCCATACTGATTGCCAGCAAACAGCTCAAGAATTTCTTCGGTGTGTCGATCCCGCGTGATGGAGGGTTGTATAATACGCTGGAGCACTTCTGGCATCAGATTCCAAATATTAACATCTACATCACGATTATCGCCTTGGCAACACTGGTTACAGGGTTTGTTTTCAAGCGGTTTATACCTAAATTTCCTCCCTTGATAGCTGCTCTGGTGGTGGGTACCTGTGGTGGTTTGCTACTCGATGCTCTGTACGGCAATACAGTTACCAACATTGTTACCGTCGGTGCATTACCGCAAACCTTGCCCCCTCTGTCGTTACCCGATTTCACATTCAAAACCATGAGCGAACTGTTTCCTGCCGCCCTGGCAATGACCTTGTTTGCGCTGACTGAAGCGGTTTCTATTGGTCGGGCGGTTGGTATTCGCAGTGGCCAGCTGATTGATGGCAATCAGGAATTTATTGGTCAGGGCTTGTCGAATATGGCGGGCAGCTTTTTTTCCGCCTATGTTGCCACCGGCTCGTTCAATCGTACCAGCCTCAATTATCAGTCCGGTGCCAAGACACCGATGAGCGCAATGTTTGCCGGTATCATGGAAATCTTTATCGTCTTGGCTATCGCCCCGTTAGTGGCTTATCTTCCCAATGCAGCAATGGCAGGCATTCTCTTTTATGTGGCCTGGGGGCTGATTGATTTCCCGAATATCCGGCATATTCTCAAGTCGAATCATTCCGAACGCGCTATTTTCATGATTACCTTTGTTGCCACTCTGGTGCTGGATCTGGAGTTTGCCATTCTTATCGGCATTTTATTATCATTGATACTCTATCTGATGCGCGCATCCCAACCCCGGATACTGACACGGGTACCCGATCCAGGTTTGCCTAATCGTAAATTTTCGGATGGTGCGGGACATGCGGTTGAATGCCCACAGCTACATATTATACGCATCGACGGCTCATTATTTTTTGGATCGGTAGCCTATTTGCGGGAAAAATTGGCCAAACTTGAACAGGACCACCCCGAGCAGAAACATCTGGCGATCGTGGCCCAGGGGATCAGTTTTGTTGATCTCGCGGCAGCCGATGTACTGGCTGATGAAGCAGAAAAACGACGTGCGCGCGGTGGCGATCTTTACCTGATAAATGTCAAGAAAGGTCTCTGGGATTCGCTCGAAGCCAATCACGCTTTCGACAAGATTAATCCAAATAACGTCTATCAGGGCAAGTCCTCGGCCATCCATGCGATTTATCAGAAACTTGACAAGTCTGTCTGTGAAACCTGTACCACGCGTATTTTCATCGAATGTGGAAACATAGAACACAGTGAAGAAATAGACGATAAAAAATTACTGGCAAGTTAAGCGGGACATTTCCAAACTGTTGCGGACATAAAAAGTTCAGCTCAGCACAGGGATGTGGTGTATCGTCGTAAATCTTGTCTATTGAATAACGCGGGTTTTAGTCATAAGTGCGGCCATTAATATTTATGCTGCAGACAGGGCTAATCGAGAGAGTCGGTCTGGAATGTATTTCACTGCATAGACAGCATGTGAGAAAATTCAGAAACGGATGCCAGACTATTTGGCCCGGGTGGAGGAGAAATTAGTATGAACATTCGTTTATTAAAGGTTTTACTGTCTATTGTGCTGTTCTGGATGGGTGCGTCCGGTCTCGTTAGGGCGATGGATGCCAATCAACTTGAACTCTACATGATCGCCCATCAGGCCCGTGAGGGTGACAGCTCGGCTCAGTTGTTGTATGGGTTGGCCTGTCAGGATGGCCGCTATGGTCTCAAGCCGGATTACAAACGGGCTGAAAAGTGGTTCCAGCTTTCGGCATTAGGCGATAATCCCTATGCGGAGATGGTGCAGGGAACTTGTTATGCAAAGGGACAGGGGGTAGTGCAGGATCCTGTGCATGCAGTAAAGTGGTGGCGGGAAGCGGCGCTGGATGGCAATGTTCAGGCTGAATATTTGCTTGGCAAGGCTTATAAAGATGGTTTTGGGCTTAAAAAGGATCCCGAGCAGGCCATACACTGGCTAAGCCTGGCTTCGAATCATGGTAGCAAAGATGCACAAGCCCTGATTGCCACTATGTATCATGAAGGTTATAAAGTTGCTCAGAATCAGGAATTGGCTCGCGGTTGGCTGGAGCGCGCGGCGGCTAATGACGATGACGGGATCATTGATCCGCTGTCGGTGATTAATACGCTGCTCAAATATACGACCATGGTGCATCAGCAATCTGCCGAGGTTCTTAAGGACAAGGCTAAGCGGGGCGATCCGCTAACCCAGTATGAATTGGGGCTACGATATGAAACCGGCGCCTGGGCGGTCAAAAAAAATGAAAAGCTGGCTTTTTACTGGCTCAACCGGGCTGCGCATAATGGTAATCGTCTGGCTATGCGGGCTTTGCTGCACGCCTACGAATTCGGTAAACTGGGGTTAAAAAAAGATCCGCTGCAGGTTCGTTACTGGGCTGATCAGCTGCGCAAGCATGCTTCGACAGAATCGCCCCATGCGACAAAAACTTCCTCGGATCACTAAGCCTTTCCGGCATGAATATCCCGATTAGATAATTACTGTTGTCAGGCTGGGGTACGAATCGTTGCAGTAGATACCCGGGGTGAGGGTATAAAATGCTGCGAATACTTATGTACGGATTAATATAGAGACGCATCTGATCCGTGATGGCAGTGTTTGCGCCAGTGTTGATTTTCTGATTTAAGGAAGCGTCAATGATGAGGTTACCAGCATGATCGACAACCTTCCCCTGTCATTGCTGTTGGCCTGTGTGGCTGTGCTGATGGCACTGGGGTCGGCGTTACTTGCGCTGGCTATCGGTAAAATTCCAGCTGGCAAAATCCTGATGTTTACTTTGCTCGGGCTCTCAGGTATCGCTGCCGTGGCCGCGGGGCTGACTGCTCTGTCGGCGCCAGCGGCGGCGCTGGCCGAGCTGCCATTGGGCTTGCCGTGGTTACCCTGGCATTTGCGGCTTGATGCCCTGAGTGGTTTTTTTATGTTCCTGATCGGTCTGGTGGTCATGGCCGTGGCGGTTTATGGTCCCGGTTATGTGCGAGACTTTGAGCATGGTCAGGATTCCCTGCTGGTGCTGGGCGTGTTTACCGGCCTGTTCGTGGCCGGTATGTTGCTGGTGGTGCTGGCCGACGATGCCTTTCTGTTTATGCTGTCCTGGGAGCTGATGTCACTGAGTTCCTATTTCCTGGTGGCCTTTCAGCATGAGCAGGCGGCCAACCGGCGTGCTGCTTTTATCTATCTTCTTATGGCGCAAATCGGCGCCCTGTCTATTCTATTGAGCTATGGTGTTCTGGCCGGTTTTGGTAATGGTTTTGCCTTTGACAGCATGCGCGCTACCCATCTTTCATCCCTTTGGGCAAGCGTGGCCTTTGCGCTGGGCTTCATCGGTTTTGGCATGAAGGCCGGCCTGGTACCGATGCATGCCTGGCTGCCCGAGGCGCATCCCGCTGCGCCGTCACATATTTCAGCTTTGATGTCGGGGGTTATGCTCAAGGTTGCAGTCTATGGCTTCATCCGTTTCACCTTTGATCTGCTGGGTCAGTTGCAGTGGCAGTGGGGGGTTGTGGTCCTGGTGGTGGGTAGTATTTCCGCTCTAACCGGGGTGCTCGCAGCTTTGATGCAGCGTGATCTGAAGCGTTTGCTGGCCTACAGTTCGGTGGAAAACATCGGTATCATTTTTATTAGCCTGGGGCTGGGACTGATTTTCCTTGCCACCGGCCATCCGTTGGCGGGGGTGCTGGGGCTGATTGCCGCCCTTTATCACAGTCTTAATCACGCGCTGTTTAAAAGCCTGTTGTTTCTTGGTGCGGGCGCTATCCTGCATGCCGCCCATGAGCGCGATCTGGAGCGCATGGGGGGGCTGTTGCGGCGGATGCCCTGGACCGGCCTGTTTTTTCTCGCGGCTTGTATCAGTATTTCGGCGTTGCCACCGTTCAATGGTTTTGTTTCGGAGTGGCTCACTTTACAGACGGCCCTGCAGGCCTGGGTGCTGGAGGGCGGGGTGCTGCGCAGTCTGATTCCCATCGCTGCGGCGGTACTGGCTCTGACCGGCGCCTTGTCGGCAGCCTGTTTCGTGCGTGCCTATGGTATTGCCTTTCTCGGGCAGGCGCGTTCGCGGCGGGTGCGCCGGGCCCGACCGGTCTCGTGGGGGATGCGGATGGCCCAGGGTTTCTTGGCGTTATTGTGTCTGTTATCCGGAATTTTTCCGACTACGGTGTTGCAATGGCTGAATGCGATACCGCAACAATTGCTGGGTCGGGGACTGAGTGAGGCGACCGCGCATGGCTGGCTGTGGCTGACACCGATTGCAGCTCGCACCGCCAGTTATTCCGCGCCGATTGTATTGCTGGCCCTGCTGCTGGTCTGGTGGCTTAGTGCCAGCCTGTTACGGCGAGGCAAGGTGCGTGAGGTGCGGCGTTGTGATCCCTGGAGCTGCGGTTTCAGTGATGGTTTGCCCAACCCGCGCATGCAGTATACCGCCACGGCGTTTGCGCAACCCTTCCGGCGAGTATTTGGACTGCTGTTTCAGGTAGATGAACGGGTAGAGCAGGAGCAGGCGGGTCTGCGTCATCAATTACAGGTAACAGATCGAGTCTGGGGACTCCTGCATGAGCCGGTGGGGCGCTGGGTGCTGATGACCTCTCGGCGCGTGATCCGCCTGCAATCGGGCAATATTCGGGGCTATCTGGGCTGGTCGCTGGGAACCTTGCTGGTATTGTTGTGGGTGATTTCATGAGCGCGACCGCCTGGTTGTTGGTTCTGTTGCAGGCCGCGCTGTTTTTGTTGGGCGCACCGCTGCTGGTGGCCTGGGTAAAACGGGTCAAGGCGCGATTGCAAAACCGGCGCGGCGCGTCTCTTTTGCAGCCTTACCGTGATCTTTATAAATTATTCGGCAAAGAGACCCTGGTGGCGCATACCGCTTCATGGGTGTTTCGGGTCGCGCCCTACATTGTTTTCGGCAGCACCTTGCTGGCCTGTCTGGTTATTCCACTACTGGCAGTGGGACTGCCGAGCGCTGTGGTGGCCGATGTCATCGTGCTGGTGGGGTTTCTGGCACTGGGGCGTTTTTTTCTGGCCTTGGCCGGTATGGATGTGGGCACGGCCTTTGGTGGCATGGGGGCTTCGCGGGAAATGCTGGTATCCGCGCTGGCGGAACCGGCCATGCTCATGGCTGTTTTTACGCTGGCGATGACGGCTCACAGCACCAATCTCTCCAGTATGGTCGATCACCAACTGACGACCGGCCTGATTCTACGACCGTCCTATTTATTTGCCCTGATGGGACTGGTCCTGGTGGCGGTGGCGGAAACCGGCCGTATCCCGGTGGATAATCCGACCACCCATCTGGAATTGACCATGATTCACGAGGCGATGATCCTGGAATACAGCGGTCGTCATCTGGCCTTGATGGAATGGGCCGCACAACTGAAGTTGATGCTCTACGGGGTACTTATTGTTAACGTTTTTTTGCCCTGGGGTATTGCCACAGAATTTACCCCCCGTGCGCTGGCTATGGGGTTGCTCGCGGTGGTCGGCAAGCTGGCTTTTCTGGGCTTGTTGCTGGGCGTGGCCGAAACCGGGCTGGCCAAGATGCGCCTGTTTCGTGCGCCGCAGTTTTTAAATATGGCATTATTGCTGGCACTGTTGGGTTTGCTCAGCCACGTCATTCTGGAGGCGGGGGCATGAACCTGATGCATCTTACGCTGCTGGAACAGGCAGTATTTGTGTTGGCTGCGCTGGTTGTGCTGCTTTCTTTTTCGCTGCTGGCCCAGGCGCGCCTGCTGGCCGGGATTCATATTTTTGCCTGGCAGGGCGTGGTACTGGCGGCGGCGACCGCCCTGATTGCGGCTACCAGCGATGAGCCGCACCTGTTTATTTCGGCGGCCCTGACCTTTCTTCTCAAGGCCCTGATTATTCCGTGGATGTTGCACCGGCTGGTGCGCCGACTGGAGCTGGAGCGTCATGCCGAGCCTCTGCTGCATCCTGCACTGGTGATGATGGCGGGAGCCGCCCTGGTGATTTTCAGCTACTGGGTGGTCGCGCCCATCGAACAGCTTGAACTGGCGGGTACCCGTAATATTCTTTCCATCAGTCTGGCGGTGGTTTTGCTCGGCTTGTTGATCATGGTGACACGACGTCAGGCCGTAACCCAGGTGATTGGTTTTATGTCGATGGAAAATGGCCTGTTTCTAGCCGCTGTTGCGGCCACTCAGGGAATGCCGCTGGTGGTGGAATTGGGCATTGCCTTCGATGTGCTGGTGGCGGCGGTGCTGTTCGGGGTGTTCTTTCTGCATATCAGCGAGAGCATCGACTCACTTGATGTGGATCGCCTTAACCGGCTTTCCACGCACGAGGATGACGGAGTATGAATGCCCTGTTGATCACGGTATTCGCGCCTCTTGCGGGGGCATTGGTCCTGGCTCTGGTTGCTTCACTGGCGCTGGCCGGCTGGCTTAATCTGGTTTTTTGCGCTACCAGCCTGGTTGGTTCAGTGTGGCTGGCTCTGCAAATTCTGGATGTGGGCGAGATGACCGGTAACGGTTTTCACATTGACGCCTTCAATGTCTACCTGCTGGTGTTGACGGCCTTTGTGGGGCTGACAACGGCCATTTTTTCCCGTCCCTACATGGCTCATGTCTGTGCCGAGGGGCGGGTATCGGTGCGCCGCATGCGCCTCTATCATTCCATGTTCCAGGGTTTCCTGTTTACCATGTTGCTGGCCCTGAGTACCGATAACCTGGGCGTGCTCTGGGTCTCGGTTGAGGGCGCGACCCTGGCTACGGTGCTGCTGGTCAGCCTTTACCGCACCCCCGAGTCGGTGGAAGCCGCCTGGAAATATTTTATTCTCTGCGGCGTGGGTCTCGCGCTGGCGCTGTTTGGCACCGTACTGGTCTATTTCGCCGCCCAGCAGGCCTTGACTGATCCTGCCGAGGGTCTGCGTTGGACTACTTTGCATGCCGAAGCGAGCCGCTTGCACCCGACGGTGATGGCGATTGCCTTTGTTTTCCTGTTGGTCGGTTATGGTACCAAGGTGGGTCTGGTACCCTTACACAACTGGTTGCCGGATGCGCATTCCGAGGGGCCGACACCGATGTCAGCGGTGCTTTCCGGGCTGTTGCTCAATGTCGCGCTGTATGCCGTGGTGCGCTTCAAGATGCTGGTGGATGGCGCTTTGGTGGGGACAGACAAGGCCGCAATTGCGGGCCATCTGATGATGGGGTTTGGTTTGCTCTCGTTTCTGGTTGCCGGCCTGTTTCTTTACCGGCAACGGGATATCAAGCGCATGTTTAGCTACTCCTCGATCGAGCACATGGGCCTGATGACCTTTGCTTTTGGTCTTGGTGGTCCGCTGGCCACCTTTGCCGGTCTGTTGCACATGCTGGTGCATTCGCTGACCAAGTCGGCTATTTTTATTACCGTCGGTCATGCCACGCATATTGCCGGCACCCAGTCCATCGACCATATCCGCGGTCTGATTCGTACCCAGCCGACGGTGGGCTGGGGGCTGTTGCTGGGGGTGGCGGCAATCGCCGGATTTCCGCCGTTTGGCATTTTCACCAGTGAGTTTTTGCTGCTCTCGGCGACCATGCAGAGCTGGCCCTGGCTGACCTTGATCCTGCTGCTTGGGTTGGTAATAGCGTTTGCCGGCCTGTTTCGTCACCTGCATCCCATGGTTTACGGCAAGGTGCCGGAAGGACAGGAATCCGTGGCTGCTAACATGTTGCCGGTTATGGTGCATCTGGGACTGGTGTTGTGGCTGGGTATTGCTATCCCTACTTTTCTGGCTCACTGGCTGGATCAGGCGACCTTTCTGATTTCCGGGAGGCATCTGTTATGAGCCGCTTCGACTGGTTGTCTGAATATATGGCCCGCCTGCAGGATGAGCATGTCCTGGTGCGCCACGGTACCGCCAGCCGCCTTGCGCCTGCGCATGTGCTGGAGATTGACGCGGAAGACTGGGGCCGTGCAGGGCAGGAGGCGAGTGCTTTCGGCTGCCGCTGGGCAGGTGTATGGGCCGATCAGTCCGGGGATGAACTGGCTATTTTCTGTTTGCTGGAATATGAAGGGGACTACCTGATTCTGTCCACCTTCCTGCCGCTGGCGACGCCGCTGCTGCCTTCGCATACGCCTTATTATCCCGCTGCCGATCGGCCTGAACGGTATGTGCAGGATATGTACGGCATTGTTTTTGCTGATCATCCTGACGCCCGCCGCTGGATTCGTCACCAGGCCTGGCCTGAGGGTTCTTATCCTCTGCGGCATGATTTTCCGGTTGCCGGTCATGCAGAGTTGGGAGAGACGCCGCCGGATGATAAATACAGCTTTACTCGCGTTCAGGGTGCCGGTGTCTACGAAATTCCAGTGGGGCCGGTGCATGCCGGCATTATCGAGCCAGGTCATTTTCGCTTTCAGGCGGTGGGCGAAACCGTGATCAGCCTCGAAGAACGTCTGGGTTACACCCACAAGGGCATTGAAAAAATTGCGCTGGACCGTGATCCGCACGCGCTGGCTCGTTTGGCGGGGCGAGTCTCGGGTGACAGTACGGTGGCGCATACCTGGGCCGCCTGTCAGGCGATGGAACGTGCGGCGGGTTTTACCCCGCCTGCACGTGCACTGGCCTTGCGGGCCGTGTTGGCTGAACGCGAGCGCATCAGCAATCATCTGGGTGACATTGGCGCTATTTGCAATGATGTGGGTTTCGCTTTCGCTATCTATCAGTTTTCCCGTTTGCGCGAGATCTGGCAACGCCGTAGCGCTGAATTATTTGGCCATCGCCTTATGATGGATGTGATTGTTCCCGGAGGTCTCGCCACCGATCCCGGCCCGGGGGCGCTGGCGGTATTGCCTGATGAGCATCGTGTGTTGCGTACCGAACTGGCGACGTTGTTTGATATTCTGGACGATCATCCCTCACTGGACGATCGCCTGCTGAGTACCGGATGCCTTAAGCCGGAGACGGCACGTCAATTTGGTTGCCTCGGCTATGTGGGTCGGGCTTCGGGCCAGGGCTTTGATGTGCGCCACCATAATCCCTATGCGCCTTACGACAGGCTGGCAGTAAAAGTACCTGTATTTGAGCAGGCTGGAGATGTAACCGCGCGCATGCAGGTGCGTATGCAGGAAATTCTGGTTTCCCTGGATCTTGTTGAAAACTTGCTGAAGGAGTTGCCCGAGGGCGATATATGCCGCGAAATGCCGGTGGCAGCCGATAATGCCGAAGGTATCGGTTGCGTCGAGGGCTGGCGAGGCGAGATTTTCACCTATGTGCGCTTCGGTCAGGCAGGCCGCATCGCGCGTTTCTTCCCGCGCGATCCTAGCTGGTTTAACTGGCCGGCACTGGAGCGTATCGTGCTTGAAAACATCGTTCCTGATTTTCCCGTGTGCAATAAATCGGTTAACGGTTCTTACTCGGGGCAGGATCTGTAGATGAAAAGAGGGTTGCTATGCTGAGAATCTTCACCCGCATTTTGCGCACCGGTGTCGTTACGGAGTTTCCGCCAACGGTCAATGACGATGAACTGGAACGAGTGGGTATCGAAGTTCGTCAGGTGTTGGCGGCACGCTACGGCGGCAGCTTCGCCATTCGGGAAGTGGATGCCGGTTCCTGCAATGGTTGCGAGCTGGAGATTCATGCACTGAACAATCCCTATTACGATGTAGAACGATTCGGTGTGCATTTCGTAGCGTCACCGCGTCATGCCGATGCCCTGCTGGTAACCGGGCCGGTTTCCCGGCACATGGAATCGGCACTGAGACGCACCTGGGAAGCCACACCAGCGCCCAAAATTCTGATTGCCGCCGGACAGTGCGCCTGTGACGGGGGTGAGTTTGGCGCCTCCTACGCCAGTTGTGGCGGGGTGAAAAATGTTTTACCGGTGGATGTCCGGATTCCCGGTTGCCCGCCCTCGCCGGTTGAGCTGTTGCGGGGTATTCTTGCAGTTATACGAGGCTAAATAGCTGTTCCAAATTCCTGTCCACTATACAAATCACGTTCGTGATGAGCCTCGTTCGATGAAACTCACGACAGGCTTCGGCTTCGCTCAGGAGAGCCTCGTCGAACCATGAACGTGGAAACACTGTAAATAAAGTGCTTAATATGTTTGTCCTTCGACAAGCTTCCTTCGACAAGCTTCCTTCGACAAGCTTCCTTCGACAAGCTTCCTTCGACAAGCTCAGGACG
>UOFZ01000065.1_pt1 | contig 22412 bp, 15 predicted proteins | sample 1989551 | NCBI WGS metagenome assembly UOFZ01 (sample SAMEA4712198, study PRJEB27164) | hydrothermal vent metagenome | biome: marine basaltic hydrothermal vent biome; feature: marine hydrothermal vent; material: mineral | place: Pacific Ocean | collected 2011-06-14/2011-07-23 | depth 1691 m
AGCTTTGCCAGTGAAGGCATTACTCATGCCTCTGTAGTTACTTACAGCGATTTTATTTTTAACCCCGCTACACCCATAAGCAGCATCTGGAGCGTGGGGGGGTTCTCTTTAGATCTTAACTGGATGAATGTTGATTATCAGGGGCCCAGCGGATTTATATTGAGTGGTACTGGCATGATTAACAGCACATCGGCGGGTCTTGATTCCGCTCCTGGTACGTGGAGCTTTACTGCCAATGGTGATGGCAGTACCTTTACCTGGTCTTCAAGTTCTGCGGTACCTGAACCTGCTATTACGCTATTGTTAGGTGCGGGTCTGATAGGTTTTGGTGTGGCGCGTAAAATGCGTAAATCTGCTTGATTTAATCAGTCAGCAGCAAAAAAGCCGCACTCAATGTGCGGCTTTTTTGTTGGCTGTATAAATACTTACGCCATGATTAGCCATGATTAATACCTGCAAATCCAGGCGATTACTTCCGCAGTAACTCCACGGCATGGGCTCTGCCCTCAAAGGCCGGTGTTGATTTCAGTAAATGCCTAAGCCGTCGCTTGCCTTCTTCTGAATACCCCGATTCCATTAAAGCCGCAGCATAATGGTATTGTACTTCCGGTACCGAGGGCATAAATTTTATGGCCCGCTTTAATATCGATAGTCCTTTTTCAAGCTGGCCTGTTTGCACCAGTAACCACCCATAGGTATCCTGAATAGCATGATTTTCAGGTTTCAGGTTGTAGGCCTTTTCAGCAAAGCGCATGGCTTTTTTAAGCGATGCACTACTCGAGCGTAAAGAATATAACCAGGCAAGGTTATTTAATGCCACAATATTGTCCTGCTGTGACGCAAGCAGTTTCTCAAAGCTGGCAATCGCCTGGTCATTGCGCCCATTATTCAAGTAGCTATTACCCAGAGATTGCAAAATACGGGCGTTGCCGGGATATTTTTTTAGACCCGTGGCCAATATTTTTTGCACATTAGCACTATTGCCCAGGCCCGCCGATGCTTCAGCAAGTTTGAGCAGGCGTGTGGGGCTGGCTTTATATTGCAACGCTCGGTCATAACTGATTCTGGCTTGATTATATTTTTTAGCCATCATCAACACATCACCCGCCAGCTCATAGCCTAAATAATTTCTGGGTTGTATTTTCTGTATTTTGTGCGAGTAAATCAGTGCCTGGTCTAGGTGTCCGGAGTTTATTTTCTGCCTAACCATTAATGCCAGTGCCGGCTTATAATCAGGCTGTTTGTTCAGGATGAGTTGAAGCTGATTTTGGGCATCACTATTTTGTCCTACTTTTAAAAATACCTCAGCCAGCAATGAACGAAAATAGATGGACCCCGGTGCTTTCTCAAGCAAATCATGTAGTACCGGGATGGCTTTGCTATATTGTCCTTGCGCAGTCAAGCTGCGTGCCTGCAAACCCAATAAGTCTGTTTCTTGAGGTTGAATGTTTAGTGCTTCCTGAATGTAAATATCTGCTTTAGCCGCCTGTCTATTACGCAGGTAATATTCAGCTAACATTCTGCGTGGAGTTATGTTTAGCGGTGCATTATTACGCGCTTGCTCCAGCCAGCTTAGCATTTCAGTATTCTTACCGGTTTTTTTGGCCAGTCTGGCCAAGGCTACTAATGGAATGACCGACTTTTCACCATCACCAATCATGCTTTTGTACAGGCTAATAGCTTTTTCGGTGTCGCCAGTCTGTTCAGCCATGCGTGCCAATGCCATTTTTGCTGGAGCAAAGCCAGGATCAATCTGCAAGGATTTATTGAAATATTTAAGTGCTTCAACCTTATCCTTTGTCGCCAGAAAAACGTTCCCCGTCAGAGCCAGATACACTGGCTCGTCAGCATGGTTGGATAACAGGGATAATGCAGAATTGATAGCTTTTTCAAAGTTTCCGGCGCGCAAATAGGAGATAATCAATAATAGTTCCGATTGTTTTTTAAGCTTGCCATCAGAAACCAACATCTTTAATTCATCGGTCGCTTTTTTTGTTTCTCCGGAAGCAATATATGCCTTTGCCAGAGAAATGCGAAAATATGCATTATCCGGTGCGGCATTGACTGCCTTTTTCAGGCCTGATATGCCAGCTTCCAGATTGCCCTTCTGTAATTGTGTTATGCCTGCAAGAGCCAGTAATTCAGCATCTTTTTTATGTAATTTTAAGTCGGGCTGAAAAATTTGTTCCGCCTCATTATTTTTCCCCAACTGAATATAGGCGCGACCGAGTAACTTTCGGGCATCAATATTTTCTGGATTTGCATTTATGTAAGTTGAAAGATAATAAACAACCTGCTCAAAATTCTTTTTTTCAAAGTTAACCATGCCAAGTAGTAACTGACTTTGGGGCTGGTCGGGAATAAATTTTAATACTCTTAACAGACTCTGTTTTGCGGCGTCAAGATCGCCTTTCTTAAAAGCCAATAAACCAGAAATATAATTTAATTCCGGATCATTCCTGTTTTGCTCGAACAAGGGTTTTAATAATGCCTGTGCGGAGTCAAGTTTTTCATCAGCAATATTTAATTTTGCCAGGCCAAAGCGGGCGGCGCGCCCATAAACGGTTACCAGTTTTTCCGGCTCCAGGCTGATGATTTTATTATAGGCCGAGCGGGCTAATTTTTTGTCTGAATTTTGGATGGCCGTTTTTGCCAGCAGCAAAAGCAGTTGATCGGAATTCGGGTATTGCTGAAGAGCGCTATTTAAAAAAATTGATGCCTGCTGTTTTTTATTTCTTGCCAGTTGCAAGTGTGCTTGTGCGATTAACACTTGCAGGGATTTGGAATCGATAGCCTTTGCTTTTTTTAGATTGTTCTGTGCTTGCCCCAGTTTCCCCAATGCTATTTGAGCATCGGCATACAAGGCATAGATGTTAGCCTGTGATGATGCGGGATATTTTTTTGAAACAGATACATTATTCAGTAATTCCTGAAACTCCTGTTGCGCCATCAAGGATTTCGCCAGCCCTATTTGGGCCTTGTCCTTTGCCCAACCTGATTGTGTTGCATGTCTGAATTCTTTTTGGGCTGTTTTATAATCTCCAATATCAAGATTAATTTTACCCAGCAAATAGCGGGCTTCTCCATTCCTGGGGTTTTTCTGTAATGCGTTTTTAAGTTCCAGTGTTGCTGCGCGTATTTTTTTTGCTGCAAGATAAGTTTTGGCAGTTGCAACAAGTTGCGCGTCATTCTTTTCCATGCCGCAACCGGACAGCGCCAGGGTAATGAATATCACGACTATTAGTTTGACACAGAATGAAGGCATCTTAACCGATTGCATAATAACTCCTTTTTACTTTAATTCCTGAAGATTTGATTTCCTGCCGTTTGCAGCAAAAAAATGTAGGTTGGATTGAATAAAATGAAACAAGGAAGGACGTGTCTATGGTGCTTCATTTCATTCATGCAAATCTACAACTTAATGTCCCGTTCACTTGCTGTGGGCTAGTTTATTTTGACAGTTTATCTCTAATGGTTTTAATAATGCTTGGTAAACGTGATTTCATTGAGGCATCAAAATCAGCCAGGGTTTTTCTCGATTCATCAATGTCATTCCGGATATCTGTGGCAATAGCGATTGCATATGCTTCATGATTGTCATTTAACAGGCCCAGAACTTGCAATGCCTTGGCTTTATATTTGCTGCTTGTACACCAGCCGGACACACAATATTGATACCAGAGCAGCTTACGATGCGTGGCATCCTTTTTTAGGATTTGTGTCAACCAGGGCTCCTGGTTTATTTGTTGTTTGCGTGCATGCATATAAATGCTGCGCCATATTTTTTCATTGCTGATATTATTCGTTTCATTGATTAATTCACGTCCCTGTGCCTGCGTTGCATAATAGGCAATATACAGGGAAACTTCATCCCTGTTTTTCTGGTATGTTTTTTTTAGCTCAAATGCATGAGCGTAAAATGGTTTCCAGTCATTATTTTTATCACTCATTTTAGTCCATGCACCCATTGTCGCAGGCAACAAGCCCGCCATATTGAAATTGCTGGGTTTTTTTATATTCGCAGAGTGAGGAATAAGTTGAATGAGGATCGGCGCGACAGCGATCAATATTACAGCCAGTATGGGGCTTAAAAGTTGCTGGAACGTTGTTTTTTTGCACAATCTTTCAGGGCCGTTTAAATTATGAAAGGCATTGATTTTATCCTTGGGTGCAAGGACAGGATTGTTTTTGTTGTTGTGTTGTTGCCGCCGGTAGATGGCTGTGTCTACTATCAATAATAGTGCTATCACCGCACCGAACAAATACCAGCCCATCATTAAATGATTCGTCACCAATGGATCTTGCATGTTGCTGGTGTACGCGATATACACAATAATAAAAACGCGGATAATGTTGGCCAGAATAGCTGCGCCAGAGGCAACAAGGACAACCAGAACTCGGGCATGTAGTCGGCTGTAATTTAGATAGGCATATAACGTTCCCAAGGTTAATGCTGCCAGCAGGTAACGTAAACCGCTGCAGGCCTCTTCGATAGATAATGTTCCGTATGGGACAATGATCAAATTTTCTTGGCGCATCGCAGGTATTTCAAAAATACGCACAAGCCAGAAAACGACATCAGCAGTTATTCCTTGCAAAATAGGAGACAATGGTGACCATAATGGTAGTGCAAAACTGATAAATAATACTGGGAACACCAGTATTCGCATAATGCTGGTGCCAAAAATTGCCCAGATCAATCCGGTTATCAGTAGCAACAATGCTGCTGCCTGCAACATCTCTACACTAACCAGTGTAGCAACAAGCCAAAGCAACGTAGCCATAAAAATCAGACCGAGCCCCAGAAAGCTTGGGCAGGGTTGTTGTTGCCCTAATTGGTGTCTATTTTTAAAAACGAGATAGGCGCTGATGGCCATGACTAAATAACCATGACCATAATTGCCAGTTTTTATATCGTCCCAAATTCTGATCAAGTAAAATACGGTTGATTGATACAGAATAAGGGTCAAAAGCAAGGAAAAAATAAAAAAACTGACCACAATTAAACGGTTGTTACGCACATACTCCATAAATATATATTCTCTGTTTGGCTCGGAATCATTTATTTTAATTATCGTTCCAACTTCCTGCTCATTTCATTCTATGTGTTTTAGTTATCAGACTAAAAGCCAAGATCATATAGATATTTTTCCCGGTTCTTTGTTCGGAATCTATTTTTATGAGCGACTAAATATATCAAATTTTCTTTCGGCTTGCTTGTCAGTATTAATGAATAACACGATGACATGGAAGATTGTTTCATAAATGCATACAATATATGACGTAAGACATATGTCGAAAGGATAGTAATAAGATAAGAATACTTGCTTATACAGAAACCTGGTTAATAAAGGGATTTCTATGTATTGGCGACAGACAGCGTAAACAGGTTTATTTTTTTAGTTGTTGTCGCTGTTGGTTTAGACTCCAGTACAGATGTTCGCGCAAAAGTTCAGATGCCATTTCCTTTTTTTGTTCCAGGGCGCGGATGATGTTTTCATTTGCCGGTGCATTCCCCAGGGCTACGGCAATGTTGCGTAGCCAGCGTTGATGCCCCATGCGCCGTAGCGGGCTGCCCTCGGTGCGTTGCAGAAAATTTTCCTCGTTCCAGGCAAATAACGACAACAGTTGCGCCGCATCCAGATTATTGCGTACTGAATAATCCTGTTCCAGACTTGGCTGGGAAAAACGATTCCAGGGACAGACTAGTTGGCAGTCGTCACAACCATAAATACGGTTGCCCATTGCTGCGCGCAGTTCGACGGGAATGGCTCCGGCGTGTTCGATGGTAAGATAGGAAATACACAGTCGGGCATCCACGGTATAGGGGGCGACGATGGCGTGAGTGGGACAGACATCGATACAGGCCTGGCAATGACCGCAATGATTGTTGGCCGGAGTGCTCAGGGGCAGGGGTAGATCGGTGAACAGTTCGCCGAGAAAAAACCATGAGCCTGCTCGCGAATTAATAATATTGGAATGTTTACCCGTCCAGCCCAGGCCGGCTTTTTCTGCCAGGGCTTTTTCCTGCACCGGGGCGCTGTCAACAAAGGCGCGATAACCGAAGGGGCCGATTTCAGTCTGGATTTTTTGCGCCAGTTTTTGCAGGCGTTTGCGCATAAGCTTGTGATAATCGCGTCCCAGAGCATAGCGGGAGATATAGGCGAGAGTGGGATCACCGAGTATGCTGAGTGGATCGCGGCTTGCTGGAGGCAGGTAGTCCATACGCACGCTGATGATGCGCAGGGTGCCGGGTACCAGTTCCTGCGGTCGGGTGCGCAAGGAACCATGACGTTGCATCCATTCCATATCACCGTGGAAGTCCTGCTTCAACCAGTTCAATAAACGCGTTTCACTGGCATTTAAATCGGTATTGCTAATGCCGGTCTGCTGGAAGCCCAGTTCCTGGCTCCAGTGTTTGATGTTATCGGCCAGTTCTTGAAGTTCGTCGCTTGAAAGCATGGTCTGGCTTATTGCAACAGGCCATACACACCTAACGAATAGGCGCGCTGTTGATCCTCGCCTTCGAGCGATGATGGGCTGATGCTGGAACCGGGGCGCAGGTTATGGCTCAGGTAACGGGTATCGCCAGTACCTTTGTCAAAAGCGACCGAGGCTGCTTTGGGAAAGTAATAGCCCAGCACATCGCCTTTTTCAACGCCGACAGTGACATGGAAGCGGGCTTTAATCAGGCCGGTTTTGCGGATATTCAAATTATGGCTTTCCCACACAACTACCAGTTTGTCGTCAATTTTGCGCAATACTTTGACGATCATATGAGAGGGTTTGACGAACCAGGCAGCCACGCCGGTGAGTACGCCAGGGCGGGGAATTTCATTTTTGAGATCCACCAGCATGAGTGGGCGGTTATCATATTGTTTGCGCTTGACCAGCTCGCCACCGACATAGTCGAGCAGGTTGTTATTGACGAGGAAGGATTTATATACATCGATTTGCTGTTGCAGGAAACGGCGTACCTGGCTGCGCAAGAGAGTGGATTCATTAAAACGGGAGGATTTTTCCTTGCCAATAATTTTCCGTACCCGGTTGGATTCATTCAGCGCCTTCTGCAGTTGTTTCCGCTCAGTTTCCAGAGTCTGAATTGTCTTGTTTTTTATAGCCAGTTGCTGCTGCAGCGACTGGTTGCGGTTTTTGAGTTCAAGTGTGTTGATCGGGGTTTGACAGGCACTTAAAACCAGTATGCAGGGGATACTTAACAGGCCTAAATTTCTATACACAGGAATACTCCGAAAAATCAGGGTCAATGAATATTGTTAACCAGAAACGGCTGACTCAGCAGACGTTTATTCCCCAGACGTAATTCCAGAATATAGCTGCCTTCGCTGAAACCTTCCACCGGTAGATCTATCTGGAAAAAATGATCCCCCTGTTGACCAGAAATAATTACCGGTTTCTGTGCTATTTGCACCCGTCCGGCACCGTCAAAAAGTATTGCCTGTAGCAGTGTACGCGAGTCTTTCATGTTCTGGAAATGAAAACCTATGTAGAGTGTTCGTCCAGGTTGCAGTTTATCAGCTGGGGGCTGATCCAGTGACTGTAGCGCAGTGGCGCTGAAGCGGATGCGGCTGATCTTTGGCTCACTGGCGGCGACAGCCTGCTCAAGCATGGCTTCCATATTTATAATCCAGTCACTGCGACCGTATGCCGACTGTGCCTGTTCAATGAGCCGGCTTGCCTGCGTCAGATGACCGTTCTCGATAGCCTGGGTTATCCGTTGATTGATCTGGTCTTTGATCTTTTTCAGCTGATTTTCTGCATGCCGGTTACGTGCGTCGATGCTGAGCACGATTTTATAATACTTATAAGCGTTGTTAGCCGAGGGACGGATCAGGAGACCTTTGTCGAAGGCTTCATCTGCCTGTCGCAACAGCTTCTTTACCTGGGCGATATGGTGAATGGCCTGTTGTATTTTTTTCTGTTGTTCGAGAATATTTGGTTGACGGAGTTCAAACTGCGTGATCAGATTATCGAGTTTCTGTAATTGTTTACGTAGTTGCCAGGAGGCTGCTGGCTGTTTTGCTTTATTCAACCAGGACAGGTTAACTTGCTGCAACATGTTTAGCGCTTCGGCATTATCTGGGTCCAGTTTCAGAACAGCTTCGATTTTGGCCAGCAGGCCGCTCTTTTCGGCCGTAATACTGATACCGGATTTAAAATATTTTCTGGCCTGGGCAAGATGCCGGGACAGTGTTTGAGCTTGTTGCAGTTGTGCCTGAAGCCGTTGGTAGGTTTGAATAAATTTCGGTGCATGGGCAACTTCGGGCAACTGTTTCTGCATATCTTGCATGAGCATAAGTGCCTGTCCCGGTCTGGCCGAATCAATAGCCGACTGGATTTTATCGATATAGTCTAATTTTTGTTTTTCTTTTTGCTGTTTTATTTTGAAGTTTGTTTCTTGAGTGGCAATTGATTTTGTCGGCACCGTGACAGCTTTTTCGACAGCAGGCGTTGTTGGTTCAGTGGTTTGTGGATGCCATTTTTCAAGTGTTCGAGTTAACCACGGAAGGGCTGATGTCTGAGTGTAAGAAACAATTTTTTGCCGTTGCTGATAGGCCGCCGCGCCTGCAATCAGTATTGTCAGTAACAGGATAAAGACGATAAAAGACGTTCGATCGCGCCTTTTGGGTGTGCTTGCAGTAGCCTGCATCGTGTCAGTATTTTCGGCGCTTGTTTCTGAAGTTATGAGTGTTTTAGCATGATAATTTTTAGCTGTGCCGCGAAAATCGGCATTTTTTTTCTCGATGGCAGCCAGATCAGCGTCACTGATCTGGTTCAGCGCTTCGATTAGCTCGGCAGCTGTCTGATAGCGATCATCTGCTTCTTTGGCCAGGCAGGTATTGATGATGGGTTGGAAGATCTGTAACTCATCGGAGAGTACAGGAATGGCTGCGGTAATATGTTTGATGCCGATAGCAACGGCGGAGTCGGCATCATAGGGCACATAGCCTGCAAGCATGTGAAAAAACACGACCCCCAGACTGTAAATGTCGGAACGGTGATCAGCGCTGAGTCCCTTGTTCTGTTCCGGACTCATATAATAAGGGGTGCCCAGTGCGCTGCCTGCGCGAGTCAGGCCGTGAGTGGTTTGATAACTACGGGCGATACCAAAGTCCATCAGGATCACGCGACCATCAGCTTCATGCAGCATGATGTTTTCTGGTTTTACGTCACGATGGACATAGCCTTTTCTGGTGGCAAAATCCAGCGCCCGGGCAATCTCCTTGATGATGCGAAGCAGTTCTTTTTTACTAAGAGTCGCCTGGGCCTGTTTGAGATCCTGGCCGTCAATATATTCCATTGACAGGTAGTGATAGCCTTCATGTATGCCGACATCGAAGACGGTGACGATGTTGGGGTGCATAAGATGGCTGACAATACGGGCTTCGCGCAGAAAACGTTCGGAAAACTGTTCGCCCTGGGCATGATTGGGATCGAGAATCTTTAACGCTACCTTGCGACCAAGGCTTTCCTGCACTGCTAGATAGACCGTGGCCATGCCGCCACGACCCAGCACGCCCTTGATCTGGTATCCGGGAATCCTGATCAGGGAGGCGGTGTTGTTTGCTGTGGCGTCTTGTCCGTTCACAGTGTGCTGTTGCGGCCTTGATGAAGCAGAGAGCTTCAGAAAAATGAATATCCGTTTGCTGATTTTAGGATGGAAGTGTGCCTGGCGCAAAGATTTTTGTCGCCATGGATAAATTAGTACCTTAGAAAATTATTTCCTGAAGGTATTTATCTTGTGGTTTATCCAGGTTAGGTCGGGCAGTTGTTTTATCGCCAGGCAATAAGCGTATTTAGTGGCAGAGAATGATACTCAACCAGATTGGCGAGTGACATCGACATACAGCGTCAGGCGCTGGCCAGGTTGCAGATATTTGTGTTTGCTGATGCGGTTCCAGCGGCATAATTGAGCAACGCTGACCCGGAATTTTTGTGAGATGCGCGCTAGTGAGTCGCCTGGGCGAACGCGGTAGCCGATGCGCTGGGTGATTTTGCGTGAACGGGGCGGTATGAAGGATGTTCTCAGATTATTGTTTGATGCCACTTTACCGGTATGAGACCAAATGACCAGTTTTTGTCCTGGTACCAAAGGATCGCGTGGGGCCATGCCATTCCAGCTTGCCAGTTTGCGTACGCTGACTTTGTGGCGGCTGGCCAGATCCCAGAAAGTATCCCCGCGCCGCACAATATGAGTTAGCTTTAGGCCCTTACGGAGGATGTTTTGCAGTGCGCTTTTGCGCTGATTCGCACTCAGGCGATAGCTTTGCGGGCGCCTGCTGGCGACGGGGATGGTGAGGCTGTGTCCCGTGCGCAGACGGCTGCTGCGGAGATGGTTGGCCTGTTTAATAGTCTGGATGCTGGTGTGATATTTGTGCGAAATACTGCTAAGGGTTTCGCCGGGGCGGATTTTGTGGCGCAGCCAGCGGATATGGGCATTATTGGGTAATTTAGCCAGTTTTTGGCGAAAGATTTCGGCCTTGTCCCGCGGTAGTAACAGATAACTGCTACCGTTGGGTGAGGTGGCCCAGCGGTTGTAAGCCGGATTGAGCTGGTATAACTTATCCAGCTTAATACCCGCCAGCTCAGCGGCTTTAGCCAGGTCGAGCTGTTGGTCTATTTTGATCCGTTCAAAATAAGGGGCATTGGCGATAACGGGCATATCCAGATTATAGGTGGCCGGGTTCTGGATGTATTTTTTCAACGCCAGTAGTTTGGGCACGTAGGCGCTGGTTTCCGGCGGCAGTTTTAGTGACCAGAAATCGGTCGGTTTACCTTTGCGACGGTTTCTTCTGATGGCGCGATGAATAGTGCCTTCACCGGAGTTATAGGCCGCCAGCGCCAATAGCCAGTCACCATTGAACTGTTTTTGCAAATTATCCAGTAATCTGGCAGCGGACCGGGTTGCCGCATAAACGTCACGCCGACCGTCATACCACCAGTTCTGTTTCAGGCCGTAGCGCCGACCGGTAGAAGGAATAAACTGCCAGATGCCGGAGGCGCGACCATGCGAGTAGGCGAAGGGCTTGAAGGCACTTTCAACGATGGGCAGCAGGGCGATTTCACTGGGGATATGGTGCTTTTCCAGGGTTTCAACGATGTAATACAGATAGGGCCGGGCGCGCTCGGCCACCCGCCGCATATAGGCGGGGTGGCGGACATACCAGTCCAGTTGTTGCTGGATACGCCGATGATTTTTGTCATCAAGGCTGAAACCATCACGGATGCGTTGCCAGAGATCGGTCGGTTTGGTATTGGCTAAAACGTTACTGCCTGCGTCAAAGCCGGACCAGTAGGCAGGAAAGTTGGCATCGCCGATGACCTGATAATTACCGGTTTTAGTCAGCGCAGGAATATGTGCTGTCGTTGCTTTTTTTTCTGCCGGCTGGGCTTGTTTAATGGCTGTTCCGGTTTTGGCCGCAGTTTCTGGCGGGACTGTTTGCGGCATCAGGTTGCAAGCACTGAGCAGCATGCTGGCAAGGGCAATGAACAGGATTGGGAAAGACCGGGTATTTCGCATTAATCTGATTTTAGGTTACTCATGTGCGAATATAATAAATCCAGAAGTTAAATACTGTGATACAGGTGTAATTAAATCAGTATCTAAGGCAAAATACTGAATCCAGCAGAGTATATCAAACAGATAATTTTATTGTCGGGATATTAATTTGAAAACTTTAATCTGTAGATGAAAATTGCATGCGATTTCGACTAAAAACACCCTATTCCGAGCGCCGCGCTAATCGTTGTGACAGCGCGCCCATGGTCTGGCATGAGCTGTTCGACTGGTTCGATACCTATGTTGGTGTACAATTGGTGACTACGGAAAAGGCGGTGCTGGATGAAATCCTGCCTGATTTGTTTGGTTATTATCTGGTGGCGTTGGCGCATCCCCGGCAGGCCGACAGGTTTGCCGCCAGCCGTGTCTCGCGGTGTATATTGATGAATATTTGTGCGCAGGACTATCTGCCGCCGCTTGAGCCGTCCGGCTTTCGAGGAGATGTGCACCGGCTTGCGCTGCAGACAGACAGTATCGACGTTCTGGTTTTACCACATATTCTGGAATTTTCCCGCCAGCCTCACGAGGTGCTGCGGGAGGCCGAGCGCGTACTCATTGCCGAAGGGCATGTGGTGATTCTGGGCTTCAATCCCCTTAGTTTCTGGATGCTTTGGCGACTGGCGCTGGGCTGGCGGGGCGCGGTACCGTGGTGCGGGACTTTTCGCAGCGTCAGCCAGGTACGGGACTGGTTGGCTCTGTTGGGTTTTGATGTGGTCGCCCGCCATTATTATTTTTTTCGCCCACCGATACAAAACAGGAGTATCCTGCGCAAGCTCGGTTTTCTGGAAAAACTGGGGCAGCGCCTATGGCCGATTTTCGGCGGCGGCTATGCCATTGTCGCTAAAAAACGGGTTGTCACATTGACGCCTCTTCGCCCACGTTGGGGCAGGCGCAAGCGTCTGGTTCCTGCCGGTCTGGTCGAACCCATGAAACCACATCACAAGGAACCTTATGAGCAAGATCGTTGAAGCCTGGACTGATGGCGCCTGTCGTGGCAACCCTGGCCCTGGCGGCTGGGGTGCCTTATTGCGTTACGAAGGCCAGGAGAAAAGGCTCTGTGGTGGCGAAAAGGAAACCACCAACAACCGTATGGAGCTGATGGCTGCAATTATGGCTCTGGAAAGTTTGATCCAATCCTGCCGCGTAGTGTTGACCACGGATTCGACCTATGTGATGAAAGGCCAGACCGAGTGGATGCCCAACTGGAAAAAACGCGGCTGGAAAACAGCCGCCAGAAAACCGGTCAAAAACGTCGATCTCTGGCAGCGTTTGGATGCTGCCGTGCAACAGCACCAGGTGGAGTGGAAATGGGTAAAAGGCCATAGTGGTCATGCTGAAAATGAAATTGCCGATGAACTGGCGAATCAGGGCATCGATGAGCTGAGATGAATACTGCTATCGTTAATTCACACTCTGACTACGCAGATAGTCTTCGTAACTGCCGCTGTAATTGTGGATACCGGTCGGTGTCAGTTCAATAATCCGGGTCGCCAGGGAGGATACGAATTCCCGGTCATGGCTGACAAAAACCAGGGTGCCGGGATAGTTTTCCAGGGCCAGGTTCAGAGATTCAATGGATTCCATGTCCAGGTGATTGGTGGGTTCATCCATCACCAGCACATTCGGTTGTTGCAGCATGAGCTTGCCGAATAACATCCGGCCCTGCTCGCCACCAGAAATTTTAGTCACTGACTTTTTGATTTCATCCTGAGAGAACAGCATTCGACCGAGCACGGCACGAACGGATTGTTCGTCATCGCTGGGCATCATCCACTGGCTCATCCAGTCGAACAGGGACATGTCGTTACTAAAATCGTCAGAGTGATCCTGTGCGTAGTAACCGATGTTGATGTTCTCTGACCACTTAACCTTGCCGCTATCCGGTGCGAGATCATGCACCAGGGTGCGTAACAGGGTGGTTTTACCAATACCGTTGGGGCCGATCACGGCGATACGTTCGCCCACTTCCGCCAGCATGCTGAGGTCGCTGAATAAGGGTTGATCAGCGTAACCCTTGCTCAGGTTTTCCAGCTCAAAGGCATTGCGATAGAGTTTTTTCTCCTGCTCAAAACGAATAAAAGGGCTTTGGCGGCTGGAGGGCTTGACTTCTTCGAGCTGAATTTTTTCAATTCGTTTAGCCCGCGAAGTTGCCTGTTTAGCTTTCGATGCATTGGCGGAAAAGCGGCTGACAAAGGATTGCAGTTCGCTGATCTGGGCTTTTTTCTTGGCGTTATCCGACAACAGGCGTTCACGGGCCTGGGTAGATGCGGTCATGTAGTCGTCGTAATTGCCGGGATAAACGCGCAGTTCACCGTAATCAAGATCCGCCATATGGGTACATACACTATTCAGAAAATGACGATCATGAGAAATGATAATAATAGTGCTGTTGCGTTCATTCAGCATTTTTTCCAGCCAGCGAATGGTGTTGATATCCAGGTTATTGGTCGGTTCGTCGAGCAGCAAAATATCCGGATTGGCGAACAGCGCCTGGGCCAGCAGGACGCGCAACTTCCAGCCTGGGGCCATGGCGCTCATCAAATCGTTATGTTGTTCCTGTGCAATTTCAAGTCCCAGCAATAATTCGCCAGCGCGGGATTCGGCGGTATAGCCATCCAGTTCGGCAAACTCGACTTCCAGATTGGCCACCTTCATGCCGTCTTCTTCACTCATTTCGGCAAGCGAATAAATACGGTCGCGTTCCTGCTTTATTTGCCACAGACGCGTATGGCCCATGATCACTGTATCCAGTACCTTATTGTCCTCGAAAGCAAACTGATCCTGTCCCAGCTTGCCGAGCTGTTTATCTACATCCACTGAAATATTGCCTGAGGTGGGTTCCAGATCGCCGCCCAGGATTTTCATAAAGGTGGATTTACCACAGCCGTTGGCGCCAATCAGGCCGTAGCGATTGCCGTTACCAAATTTGACGGATATGTTTTCAAACAAGGGCTTAGCCCCAAATTGCATGGTGATATTAGCTGTCGTAATCAAGAGAAGAACTTCCAGAGCGTAAATAGCGGGTAAAAAGGTCGGGCATTATGCCACAGAAGCGAGGTGGCTCATACTGCCGCGTATGCGCTGGTTGCTGTAACGAACATCGAATAATGTTCGTTACAGCAACAGATCGTCTTCAATCCGATGATAAATGTCGGCGGCATCGATTAACGAGTTGGCAGTTAGTGCGGGCACACCATAAACTTCAGTGGTAACGCCATAATCCTGTCTAATTGTTTTCAGCAACAGATCGAAGTCACCGTCTCCCGATAGTAATATCACCGTATCGACGTTGTTGGCGGCATCCATCACGTCAAGCGTAATGCCCACGTCCCAGTCACCTTTGGCTGAGCCGTCACTACGCTGAATGTAAGGCTTGAGTTTGACTCTGAAACCGATGTGTTTGAGGGCCGCCTGAAATTTAAGCTGTCCGTCATTGCCGCGATCAATGGCATAGGCCGTTGCGGAAATAATCTCTCCTTCGGTATGTATGTGCTGCCAGAGTTTGCGATAATCAAACTGACGGGCATAGGCCTGGCGCGTGGTGTAATAAATATTTTGTACATCGGCAAAAATAGCGATTTTTTTCACAGTGAGGCCCATAAAAGTAATTATTATATTCTGGCGCAAGGAGATTGAGATTAAAAGGGCAGGCTCACTCAAGAATCAAGCGCTAAAGATATGCTAGACTTTCCGCGTTACTCGCAACCAGTTACTAGCCACTGAATATTATGCGTTACATTGTTCTTGACACGGAAACCACCGGCCTGGAGCCTGCCCAGGGGCACCGCATTATCGAAATCGGCTGCGTCGAGGTTATCAATCGGCGCATCACCGGCAGAAATTACCATCAATACATTAACCCCGATCGGGAGATCGACGAAGGCGCTATTGAGGTGCATGGCATCAGTAACGAGATGCTGGAAGACAAGCCCCGTTTTGCCGATATTGTCGAGGAGTTTCTCAATTTCATTCGAGGTGTGGAGCTGGTCATTCACAATGCCCGTTTCGATGTGGGTTTTATCAACCATGAATTAAAAATGCTGGACAAGACTGCGCAGCCAGTCAGTGAATTCTGTACGGTGTTGGATACGCTGGCCCTGGCGCGCAAGATGCACCCGGGGCAGAAGAACAGTCTCGATGCGCTGTGCAAGCGCTATAACATCGACAATTCGGCGCGCGAGCTGCACGGCGCGCTGCTGGACGCGGAGATTCTAGCGGAAACCTGGCTGGCCATGACCGGCGGTCAGACCCGCCTGTCGCTGGGAGGCAAAGAAGAAGCGGGCCAGAAGCGGGTCAGCGATCGGCGACCCGTGGCGGCTGATCGGCCTGCCATCAAGGTGATTCGTCCAAAGGAGCGGGAGCAAAAGGCGCATCAGCAACGATTGCTGGCAATTGACAATGCCAGTAGTGGAGGCTGCGTCTGGATGAAGCCCCTGGTCGAACCGGAACCCTGAAGCCGTCACATTAGATCGGCATTAAGATACAGGTGTAGCCAGATGCTTGCAGCATAACCCAGGGCTATGGCCCAGCTCCATTTCAGGTGGCCCAAAAACGTGTACATGCCGCGGGTCTGGCCCATCAGCGCCACCCCGGCGGCGGAGCCTATGGAGAGCAGACTGCCGCCGACCCCGGCGGTCAGGGTTATCAGCAACCACTGTCCTAACGGCATATTGGGTTCCATGCTCAGTACCGCAAACATTACCGGAATATTGTCCACCACAGCCGAAATGAGGCCAATCATGATGTTGGCGTTGGTAGCGCCCAGATCGTGATATAGGAAGCCTGAAATATTACTGAGATAACCGATGGTGCTCAGGCCACCGACGCAAAGCACCACGCCATAGAAAAACATCAGCGTGTCCCATTCCGCTCGGGCCAGGATATGAAAAATATCAAACGGTTCCTCGTTTTCCGGATTGATTTCCGAATCAGGGACACAACAGGTTTTTTCATCGGGTGAAGGCGCATTCCTGTGCGGGTTGCGGCTTTGTCGTTTCAGATAGTAGCCGTAGAACTTCAGCAGGCCGAGGCCGGTCATCATGCCCAACACCGGCGGCAGGTGCAGAAAATTATGTACGCTGACGGTCATGCTGATGGTGAATAGGAAAAGACCGATTATCACCAGTCCCCCCTGCTTGATCTCAACCCGTTCATTGTTGGCCGCAGGGCGTTCCCGTGAGGCCATGAAAGAAAGAATGAACGCCGGTACCAACCAGTTTACCAGTGAAGGCAGGAACAGTCTGAAGAAGTCGCCAAAGGCCACAAGGCCATCCTGCCACACCATCAGGGTCGTAATATCGCCAAAAGGACTGAATGCGCCGCCGGCATTGGCTGCCACTACTATATTGATGGCTGCGATAGTAATGAATTTCGGATTATTCGGGGCGATAGCTGTAACCACGGCCGCCATCAACAGGGCGGTGGTGAGGTTGTCGGCAATGGGGGAGATGATGAAAGCCAGCAGGCCGGTGATCCAGAAGACCTGGTAGAGAGAATACCCTCGACGTAGCAGCCAGGCGCGCAGGGCTTCGAAGACCCGGCGTTCCTCCATGGTGTTGATATAAGTCATGGCGACCAGCAGGAACAGCATCAATTCGGCAAAATCCAGAATATTATGGCGCAGTGCTTCTCCCGCAGTGTATGTGTCACCTGCCTGTATGTAAGCAATGCCGACCAGTATCCAGATGATACCCGCAGCAACGATTACGGGTTTGGATTTTCGCAAATGAAAAAATTCTTCGCTCACCACCAGGGCATAGGCGATGACGAACAGGGCCAGTGCGCTATAACCGACCCAGGACTGGGTTAGATCCAACCCGCTGTGTGGTGTGGCAGCCGCCTGTGCCAGGGAAGGGAGAAACAGGCTGAGAACAAACGTCGTCACAAGGAGCCAGTAATTTTTAGGATTGATTATTTTAGGGTGATTAAGGGCAGGATCCCGTTTTGTAAAATATTTCATTAATAATCGCCAGCTTGTTTTTACGGTTGCTATTAAAAAGATAAAAATAAATCACACAGATAAAAAACGAGATTTTTTTTGATTATTTTTAAAGTTTTGTAGTCTTATGCCGTAATACTAATTACAGCAGTACTGTAATGCACCTTAAAGATTTGTTTTTTTTATTTGTTTTCCTCCCCCTGCGCAGAAATTGCGCATTTTATTAACCCCGCTCTCGCGGGGTTTTTTTTGCCCATATATTTTAGATGGGTTTGTTTTTATTTCCATCATTTCTGTGGGTACATGAGGGGCAACCGGAAGGCTGGACTATTCTTAAAATTATAGTGGAGCGGGGTGGTGGGATTTTATCGTTCGTGGAAAATGACGATTTCCATACCAGAGGCAGAAATTACTTTTTCTTCTTCCATGGCTTTTAATACCCGACCAGCCATTTCACGGGAACAGCCGACGATACGGCCAATTTCCTGACGCGAAAGATGAATCTGAGTACCTTCGGGGTGAGACATGGCATCGGGTTGTTTGCACATATCCAGCAAAGTACGGGCGACCCGGCCATAAACGTCCATGAAAGCGAGTTGGCCGACTTTGCGGCTGGTGCTCATTAAACGCTCGGATAACTGCACGCCGACGGCGTTCAGCAGATGAGGCTGCACGTCCCGGAGTTCATTTTTGAACAGTTGTTTGAGTTTCTCGTAGCGAATCTCGGCCAGCAGACACTCGGTCTTGCTGCGCACAGTGGCGCTACGCACATCCAGATCATAAAACAGGCCGATTTCACCAATAAAATCACCCTGATTCAGATAAGTCAGAACAATTTCATTTTTACCACCATTTTCATCTTCGAGTATGACTGCCGCCGTTCCTTTTATTAGGAAGCACAGCTTATCCGCTGGGTCGCCGGGACGCAGAATAATGGATTTTTTGGGAATAGTGCGTTGGCGGCAGAAGCGCAGGAATTTCTGGATAGCATCCGGATCGATCTCGCAGGCAATCCGGGGGACGGATCGATCAAGTGTCTGTATAGGAGCGCCGTGATTTTGCATGATCTGTGTGCTTTGAATATGAGTGGCCAATCAATTTGGCTTGCCTGTTGTGGCAGATCGTCTTGATTTTAAATATCGGCATTTTCAGTCATATCTTTAGCGACGCCCATTAACTGTAATTTGCCTGAAACCGGGTTGAAATCAGCTACCCCTGTTTTTTTGCCGGTAGACAGGTAAAATAAGCGCCTGTAAAAATTACCCGAGCAGGAAACCCACCTCCCATGACCCTTCGCACCCGATTTGCTCCCAGCCCCACGGGCTATCTTCACATTGGCGGTGCCCGCACTGCCCTGTATTCCTGGCTGCATGCACGCAAACATGGCGGCCGCTTCGTGCTGCGCATCGAGGATACCGATCGGGAGCGTTCCAGCGAGGAATCGGTCAACGCCATTCTTGAGAGCATGACCTGGCTGGGGCTGGATTATGATGAAGGGCCGTTTTACCAGACTCAGCGATTTGATCGCTACGATGAAGTGATTCAGCAATTACTGGACAAGGGGCTGGCCTATTATTGTTATTGCAGCCGCGAAGAACTGGATGTTATGCGTGAACAGGCAATGGCGCGTAAGGAAAAACCGCGCTATGACGGTCGTTGCCGACTGCGCAGCGAACCTCGTGAAGGTGTCGAGCCGGTGATTCGCTTCAAGAACCCCACCGAAGGCGCGGTGGTCATCGACGACATGATCAAAGGCAAGGTGGTGATCAGCAATGCCGAGCTGGATGATCTCATTATCGCTCGCAGCGATGGCACGCCCACCTATAATCTGACCGTGGTGGTGGATGACTGGGACATGGGCGTGACCCATGTGATCCGCGGTGACGATCATCTCAACAATACACCCCGGCAGATTAATCTGCTGCGCGCACTGGGCGCGGAGCCGCCTACCTATGCCCATGTACCCATGATTCTGGGTGAAGATGGCAAGCGCCTGTCCAAACGTCACGGTGCGGTCAGTGTCATGCAGTATCGCGAAGAAGGTTATCTGCCCGAAGCCCTGCTCAACTATTTAGTGCGCCTGGGCTGGTCTCATGGCGACCGGGAAATTTTTTCGCTGGATGAAATGATCGAGCTGTTTGATGTGAGCGAGGTTAATGTGGCAGCATCCACCTTCAATCCGGATAAACTGTTATGGCTGAACCAGCAATACATCATGGCGGCTTCGCCTGAGAAAATCGCCCACCATCTGAGTATTCATCTGGGCAAGCTGGGCATCGATCCCAGCGAGGGACCGGATATTCTTGAAGTTGTCACAGCACAGAAGGAACGGGCGCAAACGCTGGTAGAAATGGCCCGGATCAGCGAGTTTATTTACCGCGATTTTGACGCTTTTGATGAAACGGCGGCGAAGAAGAATCTGCGTCCTGTCGCGCGTGTACCGCTGGAAAAAATGCGTGAAGCATTAGAAGCTGTAGGTGACTGGACACCGGAGATTTTACATCAGACCGTGAATAAGGTGGCTGAAGCACTGGAGTTAAAAATGGGCAAGGTAGCCCAGCCGCTACGTGTGGCCGTAGTCGGGCGTGCCGCGTCACCAGGTATCGATGTCACCCTGTATCTGGTTGGCCAGGCGGCCTGTCTGCGCCGCATCGATATGGCGCTGGACTTTATTCGCCAGCGCGAAGCCAATTCCTGAACCGGGATGGCCCATAATCAAATGTAGGTTGGGCAGAGCCATGATCTTTATGGCGAAGCCCAACAGGTACTTCTTAAAGAGAATAAACGTCGTTATGGAAAGTAACAAAACATCTGAAGACTCGCGCCCCGTAAGTAATTTTATTCGCCAGATGATCGATCAGGATCTGGCGGCAGGCAAAAACGGCGGCAAGGTTGTGACCCGTTTTCCACCGGAACCCAACGGTTATTTGCATATCGGCCACGCCAAGTCCATTTGTCTGAACTTCGGTATTGCCGAGGACTATCACGGCCGCTGTCACCTGCGGTTTGATGATACCAACCCGCACAAAGAGGATCAGGCCTTTGTCGAGGCTATCAAGCGTGACGTGCAGTGGCTGGGTTACAGTTGGGGTGAAAAGGAATTTTATGCCTCAGACTATTTTGAACAGTTGCATGATTATGCCGTTGAACTGATTAAAAAAGACAAGGCCTATGTTTGCGATCTGAGTCCGGAAGAGGCACGCGAATATCGCGGAACGCTGACAGAGCCGGGCAAGGACAGTCCTTATCGAAATCGCTCGGTTGACGAAAACATCGATCTCTTTGCGCGTATGCGCGCGGGCGAATTTGAAGACGGCAGCCGCGTGTTGCGCGCCAAAATCGACATGGCCTCGTCCAATATCAATCTGCGCGATCCGATTATCTATCGTATTCGTCACGGTGTGGTGCATCACCAGACCGGAGCGGAATGGTGCATTTATCCTATGTACGACTTTACGCATTGTCTGTCGGATTCGATCGAAGGCATTACCCATTCCCTGTGCACTCTGGAGTTTGAGGATCACCGGCCTCTGTACGACTGGTTTCTGGATCAACTGGATGTACCCTGTCATCCACAGCAGATTGAATTTTCACGCCTGAATCTGCAGTACACCGTGACCAGCAAGCGCAAGCTCACCGAGTTAGTAGCCGAAGGCCTGGTGGAAGGCTGGGACGATCCGCGCATGCCCACCATTGCCGGTTTGCGTCGGCGTGGCGTACCCTCGACAGCGATTCGGGATTTCTGCAATCGTATCGGCATCACCAAGGCCGACAACAGCGTGGAAATGGGCCTGCTGGAGAGCACCATTCGCGAAGATCTGAATATTAATGCGCCACGGCGCATGGCCGTTCTGCGGCCGTTGAAACTGGTAATTGAGAATTATCCGGAAGATCAGACAGAAACGCTGGAAGCGGCTAACCACCCGCAGAATGAAGACATGGGTCGGCGTACGATTCACTTCAGCCGTGAACTTTATATCGACCAGAACGATTTTATGGAAGTGGCGCCGAACAAAAAGTTCAAACGTCTGGTGACTGGTGGAGAAGTACGTTTACGCAATGCCTATGTGATTCGCTGTGACGAGGTGATTAAAAACGAGCAGGGTGAGATTATCGAACTGCGCTGTTCCTATGATGCCGCCACCCTCGGCGCCAATCCTGAAGGCCGCAAGGTCAAGGGTGTGATTCACTGGGTTTCGGCAAACCATGCGATTGCCTCAGAAGTCCGCCTGTATGATCGTCTGTTCAGCCATCCCACCCCGGACGCAGGCAAGGATGGCAAGGATTATCGAGACTATTTCAATCCCGACTCCCTGCGCACTCTGACCCAGTGCTATCTGGAAGCCAGCCTGGGTGACGCCTTGCCCGGTGATATCTTCCAGTTTGAGCGGGAAGGGTATTTCTGCAAGGATACTGTGCTAAATGCAAATGGCCAGCCTGTTTTCAATCGCACCGTCAGCCTGCGTGATTCATGGGCCAAACTTGAAAAGCAGTCAGTCAGTGGATAAATAAGCTGCATAATGGCTTGACAGTGGCCGCTATTTCACTAAAATAGCGCCTTCGCTTTACGGGGCTATAGCTCAGCTGGGAGAGCGCTACAATGGCATTGTAGAGGTCGACGGTTCGATCCCGTCTAGCTCCACCAGATTCAGATTATTGCTTTGTCTCGGTGGATACCACTTAAGGTAAAGTTGAAGCGATAATAAAATGTTCTAAGTCCCCATCGTCTAGTCGGCCTAGGACATCGCCCTTTCACGGCGGTAACAGGGGTTCGAATCCCCTTGGGGACGCCATCTTATCCCCCAGATTGATGCCAATACGGTAATTGATCTGGCATTCATGAGTGGCCGGGTCCAGCGAGACCTGGCCTATCACGTTCGTCAGGAAGTCCTTAAG
>UOFZ01000187.1_pt1 | contig 22142 bp, 19 predicted proteins | sample 1989551 | NCBI WGS metagenome assembly UOFZ01 (sample SAMEA4712198, study PRJEB27164) | hydrothermal vent metagenome | biome: marine basaltic hydrothermal vent biome; feature: marine hydrothermal vent; material: mineral | place: Pacific Ocean | collected 2011-06-14/2011-07-23 | depth 1691 m
GTGCTCAGTGCCCGCGATGGGTTCAATCCGCTGGTTGCAGGTGGTGTCTTCCGCTTCGGGGATCAAGCGTGTCAGGACAATAATGTTGGGTTTGACCTCGTCCAGCCCCTGTTCGTGCAGGCGTTGTTTCATTTCCTTTTCCAGTGCCCGGACCTGATCGAGGATGTAGACCACTTGGCCGCCGGTATCGGGCCGTCCCATCACGTTGGCTTGGCCGAACCAGCCATGCGGGGAAAGAATGGCCAGCGAGAAAATCATCGGAATACGGCCAAGGAATGTTTCCAGCGCATCTGGAGAGGGGGCTTCAAGAATATCCAGCAGCAACTGCATGGTGTCGCGTACACGCACCGCGTTGCAACCCCAGCCAGGCTCAAATCCGAGTGGTCTCAGATCGTGGGCCAATTCTTTCCACGACTGTTTGCTCTGGGTATTTGCCAGCAGGCGATCGGCGCTGCGCAGAGCCCTTCGCAGTTCGCTGACACTGGAGAGCAGACCGTTAAGCATTAACGGCTGGCCGCAGTATGCGTGCATGCTGAGGAAATCGAGTATGCGTTGTTGGCCTTTCCCCTGTTCTTCAAACAGGCGGCTGGACAGGCGTCGATTGAGAAATTCGACACCGCGACCGATGGAACGCGCTTCATGTGGTTTCAGAAACTCGCGCGAGAAGGGTTCGAGATCGACTTCCAGCATCCACTCCGGTGCCTCGTTTTCACCCACCAGGCGTTCTTTGAAACGCAGGAACTGACTGACGACCACCTCCTTCGCTTCCAGGGTTTCCAGATGAATGCGCAGATATAACCAGCGCCCGATGCTGGGCCGCAGCGCCAGATAGAACCACTGTGAGTCAAATGCCGCTTCCTGGCTTATCTGCAATACGCGGGCTAAAGGCGTGTGCTGTAGAATTTCACCGCCATCGTCTGAACATAGTTCCTTGAACCCGTCCAGCAGATCGGAGCGTAGTAGGAAATGACGATCGGAGGCAGTGAAGTGATGCAACACCCGATGGGCGCTGGCGCGCTCTTCATCCAGATAGGCGGCAAGGGCCTCGAAGTGAGGAAAAATGTTGGCCTGGTTCATTTAATATCCTGCTGTTTTTGAAAGACAATATAATTGTTGAGTGCATCGACAAAGCGGGGATGAAAATGCGCGACACCTTCCAGTATGCCTGCGCTGTAGTTGCCGTTCATGTTGAGAAAGCCGCCGTGAGCAATATAAAGAGCATCGCTATGCTCGGCTGCACTGATCTGTGCCGTTTCTTTTAGCTTGGCACTGGCATTGGCAACCAACACCGAGGGAATGGCGCTGGCCAGTACGGCCAGATCGTTGCCGCTATCACCTGCAAAGAGCATATCTTCCAGCTTGAAATCGATTTGTTCAGCTAGAAACTCGATGGCGTGTAGTTTGTTGGCACGTTTTGGCAGTACATCCAGCAGGCCGATGGCGGCAGTTTCATCTATGCTCCATATGAGGCTGGCGCATATCCCGTGCGTTGCCAGGCGTGTCTCCATTTCATTCTGCAGGGCTTTTCGATCAGCTCGCAGGGAGACGTAAAAGCTGAGTTTGTGAGTGTTCTGTTTGTTGCTTTCCTGTAATTGCAAGTCGGCAAGGTCATGAAATAATTCGCGTAGCGTAGCGTGGCTCATGCCGCTCCAGTCGCTGTCGATCTCGGACTCCCAGTCTGACCAGGAATGCCACTGTTCATCTTCATGCCGGTATATTTTACTGCCAACATCGGTTATCGCGTAAACGGGTTGCGGCAAGTTGTATTCGTTGATGGCATTTTGCATCAGTTCATGATGACGGCCAGTTACATAGACGAGCGTGACATCCGGCAAGGCTGCTAGTGCTGAAAATAGATCTCGGGCACCCGGTGATTCCGCTTGTACACCGTTAGGCAGCAGGGTCCGATCCAGATCGGTACAGAGCAGTAGCCGATCGCTCATAATGTTTTTATCAGGGGTTCCTGTGATTCACGAGGAAGTCCACAGCTGCCAAAAAAGTCGTAATGGTCGAGTGCTTCGAGAATCCCGGCGGCATAAGCCCGTTTAGGAAAATAAATGCAACCGGTATCCGCCAGTTGCGACAGTTCCTCATGATGGCGATTGGCAACTACTGCCGCCAAGGTGTTGCCACGCATCATATCTTCGTCGGCGCCGGAGCCGCCTGCCACCAGGGTTCGTTCCAGTGCAATCCCCCAACGATCCGTTACGTAACGCAGGGCAAAGCCCTTGGACGCGCGCACTGGTAGCACATCGAGAAACTGGCCAAAGGACAGCAGCACGTTGGCAGTGATACCTTCCTGATGCAGTAAACTGCTGATTTCTTCGACGCCCATTGCTTTGCCGGGATCAATATAATAACTGATTTTAAAACGACTCTGTTCGCTACGCGGTTGCAGTTTCAGGCCGGGCAAATTGGCCAACACGCGGCGAATGGCATGTGGCGTCCATTGATAATCGATATGATGTGGCCAGGCAGTATCGGCAGTGAGTTTGGGGGCATAGTAGATTTCGGTGCCGCTACTGGTGATCAATACGTCCGGTTGCGGTATGCCGTATTTCTTCATCACCTTGAGCGCCGAGTCCAGGCGCCGACCGGTAGCGATACCGAAAGCGGCACACTTGCGATTCTCACGCAGAATACTGAGCAGAACCTTGAGTGAGCCGGTATCGCCGAGCAGGTTCTGATCCAGGTCGCTAAAGGTGGCGCGATCATGATAAACGCTGGCACGCCGAAGAGTAGGGCGCAAGGACGGGATCTCGGTGCGCTGAATCATGGGCTTAATCATATCCACATACTGTTGTGCGTGTGCGGGCCAGGAATAATGTTGGCGTACGCCGATCAGGCCATTGTTTGCCATGCGTTGCCAGGCCTTGTTATCAGAGAGTATTTTGATCAGTGCTTCGGCCATGGCTTCGCTGTCCAGCGGATCGATGAGCCGCCCGTTTTGGCAGTTGGCAAGGATGTCGATGGGGCCGCCGTCTTCGGTAGCTAACAGCGGAAGGCCGCTGGCGGCGGCTTCGATTAAAGTCAGGCCGAAAGGTTCGGTCAAGGCCGGGTTGACAAACACGCCATGCGAAGCAGCGGCCAGCCGGTATAACAATGGCACATCGTCCCAATCATGGTGTTTTGGCAGAGCGACCTTGCCATAGAGGTCATAACGGTCAAGAGCCAGCAACAATTCTCTGAGGACTTCCTGCGCACCTTCATCCATATCTTCGATATCATTGCGGTTGCCAGCAATAATTACCAGGTTAGCCATGTCGCGCAGTTGCCTGGATTCGCCGTAGGCGCTCACTAGAGTATTGATGTTTTTGCGTGGATCCGGGCGGGATAACGCCAGTATCATGGGTTTGTCAGGTTGACGCAGAAAGCGCTTTAGCTCATCGGCGATGGCTGAATCTTGTTTGTTGTCCTGTGGTGGTTGAAAGCGTTCCAGGTTGGTGCCGGGAGGAATGACGCGCATCCGTTCCGGCTGGTAGTGATCATACAGCTCATACTGCTCTTCGATCTCCTGGTGGGTGCTGGTAATAACACGTTCAGCAAGCGCCAGCGTGTCTTCCTCCGCTTCAATGCGGCGCGCCATATTGTAACGTGCTTCGACCTCATTTGCGGATAGGCCCGTGGCCAGTAATCGACGCCGTTTGACCCGTCCAAGCGAGTGGCCGGTATGCACCAAGGGTATGCCAAGCAGGCCGGCGAGACGGGCGCCAACATAGCCGCCGTCGGCGTAATGGCTGTGAATAAGAGCCGGCATGGCGTTTTCTTTGCGCAGAAATTCCAGTGCGTTGTCGGCGAACTCGTCTAGATAATCCCAGAGCAATTCCTTGGCGAGATAGTTCGGTGGACCCGCATCAATGCGAATAATACGCGCGCCATCCCCTAAGTTTTCAATAGGATGTGCGTAATCGTCAGACAGTTGTGGATCCACGACCCGTCGCGTAAGAAGATCAACGCTGGCGATTTGGGGATGCCGCGCCAGTGCCCGTGTCAGTTCGACCACGTAGAGTGTTTGTCCACCTGTATCCGCATCACGGCCAAGTTCAAGATCATGCCCCCGAATCAGACCATGTATGCTAACCAGCACCAGGTTGAGTGCTTGTTCCATTTAGCTCTCCATTTTGATTTAAATCTGCCCTCGACTCGTTCTCCATATGCAAAATTATATTAGGTGTTAGCATAGGTAAAATAAAATATAAAAACAATACCTTATTTAGCAACTCTAATGTGGTTTCACACAAAAGCACTAGGATTTTAGAAGGAGTCAAAGCACGCAGCAGCATTGGGCACTCCCAACTAGTCAGTATGGGTCAGTCCAGTATATTGAAAGAAAACTGATGCGTCCAACCACTTCGTATAATGTATATTATGTTAATATGCGCACCAAGCATGTCTATGTCCACTATGTAGAATATAAGCTTTGTGCTACTCGGGTCTGCGGTGGTGCCTGTGCGACTGGTGTGAACATGCTAATGCATGTTATACCTGCAAATACTATCGCGCAGATGCCACGGATATTGAGTTCTTTAAGCTCGAACGTGCTGCCATCAGTAGTCTGATTGACGAGCAGCAACAAGAGGCGCTGGAGATTGATTTATGAGCGGCGAAGACAAGATGGGGGGTATTCGTCAGGCTCGCGAGCAGAGAAGCCTTGAGAAGCGCCGTGCCGTTGAGGAGGCTATAGAGAGTCTGAAACAGCGCAATGAGACAATTACATTCAAGGCGGTAGCAATATTAGCAAGCGTTAGCCGACAATATCTCTATAACAACTTCAAGGAAGCTATATCGGTTTACCGAGAAGGTGATCGAGCGTCCAAAGCTCTGATTGATGGCGTGACCGTCCCCGTGCGAACACCAGAAGAAGCTCGCCATGTGGAAGCCCTGCTTCGAAACAAGATCGAGCGACTTAAGAAAGATCTTGGCACTGTACGGCATGAGAATGCCCGGCTTAAGCAGGCTTTAGAGAAGGAACGTGGTAAGGCAGAGCACTTCCGAAAGAACTGGATTAATTCCAGCTAAAGGGGACAGATTTATTTTAGCCGCTCTCTCGGATTAGAGCCAGGCGACGAACCCCAATCCTGTCCGGACGCGCTATCATCGGCAGCAGCTTTATCTGTGCTATAGCCTTTACCTGAATAACCGGTATCATCTCCGCTAGCACCGCCCGCGTTGTCGTTGTAGCTACCGCCTGTGTTACCTTTGTAGCCACCACCCACATTACCGTAACCACCACCAGTATTGTCATAACCACCACCCGCGTTTCCGGTACCACCACCCGCATTGTCATAACCACCCGCGTTACCGTAACCACCATCCGCATTGTCATAACCACCCCTCGCGTTTTCGGTACCACCATCAGCATCATCATAACCACCACCGGGACCACCATAACCACCATCAGATTCATCGATTGACTTGTCCTCTACCTTGTAAATCATGATAGTGACCGAGGAACCCAGCATGGCGATACCGCCCGCCGAAGGGGTTTGCTTTACAACCATTCCGCTCCTGCCAGCATATTTTTCTGTAGACTGGCGGATGTATCGGGTATTCACATTCAGTCCGGCCCGTTGCAGGATCTCCAGCGCAGACCGCTCAGACTGACCAAGCACACCCGGCACACGGATCATACTGCTTGCGGCAGGGTTATTACGTGGCTGCATCTCTCCACGATCCAGAGGCCCGGCCAAGACAACGGTTACCGTGCAACAGAATGTCGCGCCAACCAGCCAGGCCATCAGTAGATTTGATTTAATCCCCTTGTTGCACATTGGTTCCTCCATGTCTTATCAGGTGAATTTCACGAATATTCGATTGCCACTCCGGCCAGCCAGCAGCCAGCAAAGAAACAGAGCGGATACGAACGGGGCTGGGACTCAAACGCATCAGATCCTGCATGAACCAGAACCACTCTCCCGCTGGAATTCGCTGCCCATTGGCTATCGATTTCCGGCTATTTGATTCCAGGCTGTAAAAACGGCTGGTATAGGCATCTTTGCCACAATGCGATCCGCCCCCGGCATCGTCATAACACACTGAAATTGACAGCGGTGAAATGTCTGCTTTTTTTCCCGAACCCGGCTTGGTCTGTCTGACAATTTTCACCCTGGCCTGAAGCATCAACCTGGCTGCACCACGCACATTTACCTCCAGTTGTTGCCGCACTCCCGCTATGGATTCATCCTCATTCCCGTGCAAGACAAGACCATCAGGACCGACCGGGAATGTTGCCGTCTGTTGTTTTGAGCTGCTGATGCTCTGAATCGAAGACCAATGCTGAATACCTTGCGTGAATGCCCCGTTGACGATCAGATCGCCGGGTGCCTTCCAGGCAGGCAAAGGAGCCGGATTGGGCTTCCCTGGTTCAATATTCGTCAGCACCACCGGCGCGCCAGGAACCTGCTCAGCAAGCATCAGATTTTTCGGTCCCTGTAGATAGGTCACACCATACCCCATCTCATTGCGTGACTCGATGGGCGGCCAGGCCAGGAACAGATCATGCGGAAAACCCCCATAGTAATCTGGAATGGTGTCCGTTGCCTCGACCACAATATAGAGCAGAGTTCCTGGGCTATCGGGTGAAACGGAGAGCTGCCAACGCAACTCAACCTGATCGGATCGACCCCTGAGTATCGGGCCTTGCAGCAGATTAAAATGGCGGGCCTGGGAAGCCAACAACCAGCGGTCGAACAGCATCACCTTCACCCGTTTCCGCCAGTTGGCGGCATAGCGAAAGCCAAGCGTATATTGCCTGCCTGGCAATACGCGCGTCAGGTAGACCGCATGAAAACCATGGCCAAAATAAAATCCGCGATCCAGCGGAGAACGGCGCTCAAAAGGCAAAACTCGATGATGATATTCCGGCCCGGCTGGCAGTTCGACCACGCGCATGATCTCGACCGGTTCACGCACATAGACGGGTTCCGAAGCCGGGGAATTTGCGATCGGAATAAGCCAACTGACAAACATCAAACAAAGGCTGATCCAAAGCGGGAATAACACTCGACTTTAACCTTTAATTTCCGCCGTAGCGTTTCGCCAGTTCATACACCGCCTGTTCCATCAGGGCGCGCAAGGCCTTGTCAACGCCCTCCTTGCTATCGCGCGAGACATTGACATCGGCACCCTTCGTATCGATCCCCACCATGGAACTCAGAAATGAGCCGACCCCGGAAACGGACATGCCACTCTGCTCTACCTTTTTACTCACATTGACAGCATCAATAACGGCGCCGCTACTGGCATCAAGAATGCGGACATCCATCCCTATCTCGGCATCCTTGCCGCTGCTTTCCAGTCCCAGCCCCCCGATGGTGCCCGCAAAACCTGAACTACCTGCGTCTGAATTGGCCTCGGTGATGGTGGCGACAAAGATGTAATCTGCACCTGTCATCCGCTTTTCAGCAACTTGCCCCGTGGTCCGCCCCTGCTGGTTTAACTGTTTTTCCCGATAGACACTCTCATCCAGCCGTTGACGTTCCATGACAAGAAAACGGTGGGACTTGACCAGGGCGGTAATAAACATGTCTGTGGCCGAGGCCTGAGACACTTCAGGCACCGTGCTTTTTACCTGGTAAATAGTCACCTTGGGCTTTGCACCGGCTGCTGATTTCAGGTTCTCCAGCCGCTGCGAGGTGGCGGAATGATCCGTATGGGCATCACCCGCCATGGCGTAAGCCGGGAACAATATCAAGACAGACACAAGTATCCCGATCCATCTCATATTAATATTTTTGATCATCCTAATTCTCCCCATGTTTGTCTGATCTATTTTTTCTGACATCGGAATGAACTGATTCCATCCGATATACAGCGATAACCCCTTGGCGCCAACCGTCGAACCGGTCCAAATCTCTGCTTGCGATTCTTCGGCGAACGATAGGTGCAGATCATATAGGTGCCATCAATTGAAGCATAACCAAGCTGCAAGCCACTGCCACGATCAGCAGCCTGCCAATGAGTGGGAAGCATATCGCCTTTAATTCCCAAAAACGCCCTGGGGCATTGAAATGAAAGGTGATCCTTCTGTTGCCCCTGCCCCCCATTCCCGAAAGCAGTTTTTGTAGCGCGCCAAACAGGTTTTTCCGCCAGAGCAACAACAGGAAGTACCAAAACAGTTCCAATGATCAGGTTCAAAAGAACCGTCTTGCGCCATTTGTATATTTTCCCGCCGCTGTCTTTCATGCTGACAAATCTAGCGGCCACAGCCTGAGCTATCAACCCCCGATCGGGGACCCCCTGATTTAGTCTTATCATTCTACTCTCCTGAAATCAGGCCGAGCCTGATCGCTTCAATCACAGCCTCGGCACGACGAGACACATTGAGTTTCTGATAAATTACCTTCGTATAACTTGAAACCGTATTTGCGGTCAGCCCCATGAGATCGGCCACCTCCGGCCGGCTGTACCCTTTGGCAATTAACCTGAGCACTTCCTGCTCACGCCCGGTCAACTGCTGCGTTGCCGGCTTTTGTTCCACCTTCTGTTCGGAAAAGTAGCGCAGAATACGCCGAGCCACTCCGGGAGAAATCGGTGGTTGACCATTAACGATATCCTTGAGCATCTCGATCTGGCTGTCTCTTGGCTGATCCTTGATCAGATAACCATTGGCCCCTGCCCGCAGAGCTGAAAAAACATGATGATCATCATCAAAGATTGTTGACATCACGATGTAGGTTTCCGGCTGCTGCAAAACCAGTTCATTAACCAGGTCCAGACCATTTCCATCGGGCAAATTAATATCCACAAGGGCTAGTGAAAAATGTCTGGATGCACACTTCTCTCGGGCTTCTTTGAGCGTAACCGCACTCTCCGGAACAGCACTAGGGAAAGCCGTGAAAATATTTTTCATCCACCACTCACGCGTTTCTTTATGGTCCTCAACAATTAAGATCGACTGCATAATCGGCTATCCCCCTCCGCTGGGTTCATCAAGAGGCACAAGAAATGTAACCATGAAAGAGTCCTTTTTGATTTGATAATCAAATTTGCCGCCAAGCTCCTGAATCCTTGACTGCATATTATGTAGACCCTTGCCAGTTTGTAATGTATCCGGGATCGGTTTACCCAGATTATTCTGAATCTCTAAGCGAAAATAACCATCACTGATATCCATCAAGACAGAAATCCTGGATGTTCCCGTGTGTTTAAGCGCATTGGTCAAGGATTCTTTAAAGGCCAGGTTGATATTATAATACTGTCGATTCGTAAACAGGCCATGTTCCAGCTTATCCTTGACCGGCCAATACAATTCCAGGCCTGCCGATTCACATCGATCCCTGGCCAGGATGCGCCAACGAGAGAACGCCATCTCGTAATCCACCGGCTCCTTTTCGTCCATGCTGTAGATAACTTCACGCAGCGCAGAAAGCGCGGAGCTGGCCAGGCTGACCTCTTTCTCGCTGGCCAACTGATGTACAAGCGTCAATAATTGTCCGCCAACCTCATCATGCAGGTCACGCATGATCCGCTGCCGTTCCTCATTCATGCCGCATGTATATGAATACAGCTGCGCCTCCGTCCGACGTACAATCTCCATAAGGGAGCGAACAATTTTGACATCATCAGGCAGAAACAGGCGTCTGCCGTTCTCAGCGTAACAGAGCTCAAAGGCATCCTGACCACGCATGGATGGCACAAGCATTTGTCCACCATAATCCTGCAAACGTACCTCATCCAATGCGGGTATTCGCGATAAATACATTGGATGAAAAGTCTCCTGCAAAACATCCCCCCACCACTTTTCCGAACCATCAGCCTCCCGCTTGACCATGCTCAGAACCAGAGCAGGTAGAAATTGTCCAATATCGCGGTGTGAATTGGCGAACAGCCGTCGCCATACCCATTGTCGGATCGGAAAATAACACCAACCAGTAAACAGGATAGCCAGCGGCAGGGTGTAGGAACCAACCTGGGGTAACAGCAGGCCGATGATCGCATCCATTGTGACAACGGCAAGGCCGGCGATGAACCACAGCCAGATATTCAACCACCAGCGTTCTATATCAAACAGGCGATAGCGGATCACCCCGAACACAAAACCAATATACATAATCAGGGCCGCTATAAACCCCCAGATTATCGGCAACAGTGGACGATGGATCAGCATCCCCGGAATGAAATACAGAATCATGGTAGCGGTAATACTGAAAAATACAGATACCAACACCCATTTCAAAGCGGCGTGGTCAACCGGTTTGTTACGTGACTGAAACCATTGAGTTAGACCAAATCCTATGGCCAGTATAAACAGGATGACAACCGGAAAATAATAGCTGTGGACAGGCAATTCCAGCCATTGTCCCTGCTCGTTCAGCCAGGCAAGCAACACGAAAATTGCCAGAATACGCGCCATAGGCCAGCTTTTCAGCGAACGCGGGTAGTGCCACAGCAGACCAAGCCCGCCGGCAGCATAAGTAAATATGCCCAGGTGATTTAACGCGGTAAAAAAATGAAATTGTTCCGGATTGATAGCCAGTTCACGAGAGGTGTAAAACGCGGCACTAGATGCGGCAATGGCAAAACCAACACCGGAAACAAGCAGAAGCCTTGCCGGTAGAGAATCCATCCGCACGGAGTAAATACCCGCACCGAACATCAAAGCCATAAGTGCAACCAGAACAAGAGCAAAATAGCTGAATGAAAGACTGGACAGAGGACGCAGCTCAGCAGGCTGAACCCGTACCTGGCGTCCATCATAAAGCTGTATATGGACAATGGGTGCCCGCATCGCCTGATACAAAGCCTGCTCACGACTTAGCAGCTTCCGCCACTCTGCAAACGAAGACAACATATCCGGATCCTCTATCAGAAACTCCTTATCAAGTGATATCCATAAGGATCTCAGACCTCTGATTGACTGCAAAATATCACCCGAAGCGATAATTGTTGCCGATGGACCATCCGGATCAACATTGGCAACCATTAACCCCTTTACATCGCTTTCAATAAAAGAAAGCCCCAACCATGGTTGATGAATAGTATAAAAGAATGAAACTCCGCTCAGAATCGCACCAAACAAGCCGGCAAGAATCAATACGTTGATCGGAGAACGTCCATAGCCAAGCAGCGAACCTGATCGTTTTTCCTGATCTTCTTTCGCGGATTCAGACATAGATCAAAAAAAGTGAGACGCTTATATTACTGGCCATCAACAACCCGGTTAGACTCTGCATTAAATCTCCTTTTACCATCCCGCCCTGGTTAGCGTATTGATCTGTTATCGAAAGACAACGGCTTTAGTTGTTGATTTTCCATCTTTGACTTCGACATCGAAGGCCCTTGATCGACGGCCTTTGTTCTCTCTGACCATAAGCCTGTATTTACCTGCCAGCAGGGATCGGTCCAGTGGCAGACTCGTCCGTAACAAAACAGAATCAGGTGTTGTCGATCGTCTAAGTTCCAGGGTTGCGGTTAACGGTTTTCCGTCCTTGTTTTGCACCTTCACAACCAGTTGTCCCATTCCGAAAGGATAGTTCTTATCCAGCGTTTGTCCGGCCTCAACGGTGACTAATTCCACCTGTTCGGGAAATGCACGCACACGATGATAAAAGCGATCCGGTGACAATACCTGTAGCCGATATTTTCCCGCAGGTAAATTCAGTAAAATCGGCCCGAACGAATCATTATAAGCATTGCTTTTCGAATAGTTTGGGCTGCTTGTCGTTCTCTTCTTCTCCTGCCCCTGATCATCCACCGGAACCGCCGTAACCTCTGCGCCAACCGCCTGTCCACCTATCGTCACGCGTATCCGTATCGCACTGTCGTTGACTTTGACCCTGGTACCCGGATGCGTCCGTTCATCCACGCCGGGCACGCAGGACGTATCTTCACCTTTTCTACCGCTAAACAAGGGATCTGAAGCCGCCGAGTCCATCCCCAATTTGCGGCGACTGAAATATTCATCCTTGCAGATTTTTGGACAGCGTTTTGATTCACGCCAGCACAGGTCGGACACCTGTTCGACATTACTCTTATTCATGCCATTAGCTTTCCAACATTGTCCCAGTTCGTGCGAACACTCCGCCTGTACCCTGATCGGCGCATAGGAGGGGGACAGCCCGCCCACCATGCTGCCGAGCAAGCTACTCAGAATATCACTGGGAGACAGGCGAACAGGCGGCTCGGCCTGAGCAGGTGAAATTCCGGCAAGAGTAATAATGAGCATGCACGACAAAAGCGGCGTAAGCCATGACTTGTATCCCAATTCAATTCGTTTCATTATTTCCCCCACTCCTTTGTGTCTTCCGCACCTTTGCGAGGTTTCGTGTGTAGCTTGCCCGCAACAGAATGCGGAATCCCCGGGGGAAAGATTTCAGTTTAGCGCACCGGGCCGATGTGTGTTCCCAGCCATAGCACGAAAACGACCATCAGCAGGATGCAGATAAACGTCAACCAGAACAGAATCCGGTAAACCGTCAGCAAGCGCGAAAGTTTCGCATGTTCACGAATAGCAGCCTCATGCCTGCGCCCATAGCGCAAGGTGACAACTGCCATGACAGGCGTGGCAAGCGAAAATGCCAGTCCACTTAACATGCCCAGCCACGAAAAGATGTTCATATCCGTGCTGGTTTCTATGCCTGCAATCGATCCTTCTATAACCAGCCTTAGTATCAATCCACCTGCCAGTATGCCGCCAAGCACACCCATCCGAACAAAAAAACCTCTTTGGACTGAATTCAATCCAGACATGACAACCCTCTCCGCTCTGCTTGCAGTGGTATAATATCGCCTGAAATCAGCACCAACAATCATGTCGCCTAAAAGCGGGGGATTTTAAATCCCCGATTTAAAGACTTTAAAATACACTATCCTGATTAGCGGCCACGACAGATTCTGTCAGGAAACCTGAACATGCTACGCTGGAAGTTATTATTATAATTACCTTCCTGCGGAATTTTATTTTTGATAAACACAGCCTTACCAATCCCGATTTTAATGGAACGGCTACGTCCCAGTAAGCTATTCACTAACGATTGAGGGAGCCGGGTTGTTCTTTTTTTAACGGCTCCTTTTTTGGGTACTTTACATACTTCCATTTTTAAATTTGTTCTAATCGTTTTTGAACCACCTGCCGGAATGTTTAAATTAGACAATCGAATATTTGCCAGAGGAACGGCGCATAAAGAATACCCGTGCCTGTCCGGACGTCCAACAAAACGATCTCCAATAATCCCAATAGCTAATGGCTTGTTGCGTGACCTGTCCCGAGTACTATATGAAACAGGTCCAATATTTTTTAGTGTGATGGTTGTGGGTATTGGAGCCAATTTATAAAACTTTTTATTTCCAGCCCCATCACTATATGCAAAGCAGCCTGGGCTCGGATTCCCCATGACCAGGCGAGAAATTACCAGATCGGGCAACCCGGTTTGAACATTTATTCCTCTTCCCCCGTTCTGTTGCCCTGCTGATTGATTCCCCGAAGAGCCTGAACCTCCTGCATGAACAGTTGGAGGGCAAAGAACAACACCTCGTTTTAAATTACTTAAAGTTCTAACCGACCCAGCCACAGCTGGGGCTTGAATACGAACCCAGTAATTTTTTCGATATTGAAGTCGTGTGGCACGTGGCAATTGTACGCGAATTATTCTGCTGTTCCAGGATTTAATCGTCAGATTAACACCCAGTCCATTCCCTCCCAACTCGATTGTCCGGCTGTCCGCTGAATTCCCGAAGGCACTTCCTTTAATGGTAAAAATTCCTCCCGGGGCTATACACCTTTTCCCTCCGGCAAACTGAAAACCGGAAATATTCGGTTTGACTGTTTGATTATTGCCAATGAGAGTGTTTATCTCGCCAACAACCTGGCTCATACAAAAATTTCGCGGAAAGGTATAACTCACGATATATTCGTTATTCCGGGTATTACTCTCCTTTAGCCCTGGCTTTCCGTAAGAAGTCAGCTTAATGCGGAAGCGGTGTGTCTGGCCGGCCAGCTCACGCAGTCGGTTGATAGTAAAAGTTTTGTTGTTGTAACCGATACCGAGATGACTTGTCGCCTTAAACGTCTTTCCAGGGTTAACCTGCGCCATCTTCTTTAAAATCCAGTTTTGTCTGCCATGAGGTCCCATAAAATACCCCGGTCCTCCGCGACCACCCAGGTAGTATTTGCTGGTATCGAATACTCTTTCATGAAAATCCATTGTCTGTGCAGACACGATAACCCCATCACGATTCATATAGGCTGTACCTCGCCCCACGTTCTTCACTTCCAGATCGAAATTAAGCACCTCAATACTACTTTGGGGGCGCGCCTTTCTTCCCGTACGGCAAATACCCATAACTCGTGAATTGATACGGGTCGTTACCCGCACAATCTTCAAATCCGGCAACGCACCGCTGTTGATCACAGTATCCAGCCGGATTGCATTATTGCGTTCATTGGACTCCGCGATACGGCGTTCCCCATCGGCAAAGAGTTTCATACCGTATATGCCAGGGCGACGCGGCAAGGCGCGGGGGCCAAACAATCGAAGTGCATGGCTTGCACCGGGTCGTAAGGCTGGAATGCGGTACATCAACGTATTGTTTGCCGCATCATAATTGGGCAGGTGCAATCCCGCCGCACATGGAACGGTGTTACGTCCATCCGAAAGCACAACAGAACAAATAACAAACAGCTTGCTGGAACCTGCTGAACCTCCACCGATATTCTTGACCTGTATAGCACCCTGGTTCGCATTGACAACCACCGGAATTAGATCGGTCAGCTTGCCGCGTGGTTTCGGGAGGATGATCGGGTTGTCTAACCCACCCGTACGCACGCCAACAGGACGCACCTGGACGCCCCCGGAGGCACGCGCAAATGCACCGGAAATCGTCCTGCTGCTAATAGTCGCCTGATTATTGCGGCTATTGCGATCATCATTGGCCGAATTACGATCCATATAAATATCCGGATCGAATGACAACGCCAATTCATAGGACGGCACAAATTCCCCACCGGGCTGATTGATGACAGGGACATGCACATTCATGGCCTGACCGCGATTCAGACGGGTGAAATGCCAGTCCGTAATATGTTGAGAACTGCCCACCTTATGCAGAAACAACACCTGCTGATTCTGTCGTGACACATAATTAACATTGCCTATATTTTTCACGTAGCCGCGAATAGTGAAGTTGTACGTGTTATTGGAGTTTTTATGCACACTGCGAGCATCCACCCACACGCGAACCTGCAAATCCGGTCCTGCAATCGCGGGTTCAGCGAACCCCAACCCTGCAGCCAATAGGCTAGCTACCGGCAACACGGATAGAAACATCCATCCCCAATTTGTTTTCTTCGTCTGCTTCATTGTTCTTCTCCCTAACCTGTTTGTCTTTCCGGTTGTTGGCTGAATTTTTTGCATAAGACGTAAGTTGCGCCAAAATAATTCAAACCATCAATTGACCAGTCAATACATTCCACTTCAAATTTTAAATCAATCGAGACTGACTCCATTGACCATGCTTCAATCAAGTCGGACCCCATCGCTCAATCGATCAGATGCTCAGTTATGGTAGTATTCTGATCTTCCTGCCGGTTCGTCTTGCCCCTATTTTATTCGTCATCCCGCACACCAAGCCGCTGTCAAATTTTCCTGTCAGAGATAAATAATTATTGGCTCTGAACGATGGCGCTTCATCCACATCGGCTTGTCGAAGAAATACGATAATTGAGGCACTCCCCGGGGTGATTTTGTAGAAACTATTTGGCCGATTACGACAGATATAGGGTCCTATTGCCATCTTGGGACGATGCTTTGCAGCAACAATCAGGTGGGGGATATTGTTAAATTTGACTCTCAAAGTGGCTGTTTGACCAGCTGGAATAGCTGCGATGGAAACATCCTGATTCATTGTGCAAACAGGCCAATGTGCACACCTGCCGACCAGATGCTTGACAACATTCGAGGCACGTTCAACATCAGTATGTGCTGATTGTTTTCCAAGTACAGTGATCCCCATACTTGTAGGCCGACTGTTTTGTGAGCCGTTATTCCGCACCTTAACAAGGAATTCCAATGAGACAGGGTGTGTTACGCCATGATCCCATTCATCAGTGCCACCTTCCCAGTACTCTTTAAGTTTCACAGCTTCAATCGAGACTACGGCCAGATCCTCTTTCGCTATGAGGGGGATATTAGCCCGGGCAACCACATTATCTGCCATGTAGGAATCCCGATAAGTTTTATTCTCCTTTGTCAGCAGCTTAAAAATCGGATTCCAGGAACCATGATTGATATTTCTATCATAATTGCGTGCATTAATGCGAACAGTCAACAACATGGGAATCGTTTTCCCGGGTGCAACCGTAACAAAGCCATTGGATGTAAATTGAGGACGATTACCGATCATATACCCCACTTTCACCCGCCCGGCAGTCGTTCCCAGATTCTGAATATCGAACCATGCGGTGACACTATCACCAATGCTCACTCCGGAAAACGCATTCTGATTCCTCACTTTCAAACCTTTGAATATCAATTTCATCTGCGCTACGCCACTGCCACTATCAGCTCCGACCCTGGGTGGCCGCGCGGCGTGACGAATATTAGCCAGGCCCTGTTGTTGAGAGCTTCTGGCCTGAGCAAGCATTATTCTCCTGGCTGCGCCCAGCGCAGTTCTGGTGCCTGAGGTAATGAGCAACGGAGTGAGAGAAAATCCGCTGAACACGGTACGGTTACGGCTCACATCCCGGATACCCAGCACATATTCGCCGGGATAAACCGGCTTTCCCCGCCATGTTTCTGGAATACGCAGCATGACACTGGTAGGCGTAACGCGGAATGCCTCAATAAAACCATTGATGGCCCCCTGTGGCCGTGGCGCTATTTTTTTATTCACCATGATCCGATATTGCCTGCTGCGGAAATTCGCTACACTGAACTGCCCATGCAGCGTAACCACCTGCCCCGGCTGGACACGATCCGGCGTCATGCTGGTAATACTGTTCGCAGCATGTGCCAGACCGCTATTCAGCAGCAGTGCAAAAAGCGCCAGACTCATCCAATTCTGTCGTCTCATGTTTATGTCCACCTTCCGTTTATATTTATAATTGCGGCAAGTTTTTATCGATCGTGTTTGCGATCTTTGTGCTTTCGAAAACCCCTTCCTGTCATTTGCAGGGCTGCATCATTTGTTTTTTTCAGCCAGGCAAGTCAATCCTTAGCGCCCGAGAATTCCCTTTAGCAACTTGCCAACACCACCCATTTGCTGTGGTTTGGCTGGAAGTTTAAAAGCGGAAGCAGGAATAGGCCGGGTATTCATCGACTTCAGACGCACACGATCATCCAGACGTAGCAAAGCCAGGCTCTTTATGGAGGCGTTTTTCTGAATCCTGTTCATAGAATCGAATGACATCATCCCGGTCGCGGCTTTGCTGATCTCCACCACACCCAGAACTGCATCCTGCAAATCCTTGTTCTGCCCAAGCACGACTTCATGTGACTTTCCATTTTCCTCAAAGCGATATACCTTGCCCGTGATGCCGGCAATGGTTTCGGTTTTTCCGGTGTCTTTGTATTTGATGGGGGCCTGCATTTTATGCTGGCCTTTGTTTACCTTGCCCAACGCTGCCATCATCTTGGAGAGTTGCGACATATCCTGAACGGTTTTACCGGTAATAGCATAAACCTTGTCACCCAGCTTTAGCATGCTGGTCTTTTTATTGACGCCATTAGTCAGATCCATGCGCACATGCTGTTTATCGGCATAGAGGATGGTTTGCGTACCATTGCCGTTTGCTGAAGTCATTTTGTAAACCGCAGTCACATCGGCAACTGCAGCTTGCGGAGCCATTAACACCATACCCGCCAGCATAACGATTGAATAAAACTCTTTTTTTATTTTCATCTTGATTCTTCCTTTTTTAGTTCTCGTTTTTGTCAGGCAATTTTCGCAACCAGAATTTATTACCATTTTTCAAGAAGCCGTTACGGTCTGACTCGTTCAATATTCAGCATCCAACGTTTATCGATACATTTCCTTTTTACGTGAACAAAAAATAATTTATTTGTCTGAATGGCCTTCAAAACAGTTGTAATTGGCCGGTCACCCTGCCACCTAAAGTGGGTCTTGCTCAAGTAGACATCGACGTACAAAAGGGGAAGTTTGCGACGACCATAAAATAAAATGAACGGCTCATTTCTGATCATCGGACGATCCAGCCATGCGCACTCACCCGGGCCAGGTGGCCGCACGCTTGCAGCTGATCTTGCACGGCGAAAACCACGAATATCGACGCTCCCAACATTAAAAATGCGTGCGAACATTCTCCCCCCTCCACGGCATTCCAAAACGTAGGATGGTGATTTCGCATTGACAGAAACCGGAATAATGACACTCAGTGCAAAAACAAGTATTGCCAGACCAGAGATGCTTCTTCCCTTTCCTGATGCTGGTTTGATTTTTTCATGGCTCCCTCTTTTTTTATGTTGTCACAGGGATAATAGTGATCCATGAGTCCTTGCAGCACAACCCCCCGATCAGGGACCCCCTTTTAATATATGGACTAAATACTGAGGGATCCCCACGAATTTTTTAGTGCGACCTAGAAACCCACGTCCTCTGGACGTGGTTATGAATGATGACCTGGTCAACCTTTTTGTGACACCTCAGTTAAGCCGCTTTTTTCATGTCCAATAATTTCTGTTCGTAGTCACTGGGACTCATGTAATCCAAATAGTAATGGAGTCTCTGAGTGTTATAAAACATGCTGATGTATTCCAGTATGTCCTGCTGTGCTTCATAGCGAGTCTGGTAGTGTTGCCATTCATTGCACCTGTTCCTGCTTCAAGCTGCCAAAGAAGCTCTCAACAACGGCATTATCCCAACAGTCGCCTTTGCGGCTCATGCTGCCTTTAAACCCGTGAGCCTTGAGCAGTCACCGAAATGCTTTGCTGGCAGCGAACCCCGATCCGGATGATGGATCAAGTCTGCTGTCGGCCTGCGTCGCCAGATGGCCATCTTCAGTGCATCACAAACCAGCTGGGCCTTCATGCGTGAACTCATGCTCCAGCCCACCACTTGACGTGAACACAGGTCAATCACCACGGCCAGATACAACCAGCCTTCCTGTGTCCAGATGTAGGTCATGTCATTTGCTATCCTCAGTTAAGATAATTATCTTTAACTGGGGTGTACAAGTTTATTAGACCACGTCACGGAATAACCGGTACCATCTCCGCTAGCACCGCCCGCGTTACCTTTGTAGTCACCACCCACATTAAGATTAAAGTCCGGCGGCCAATTTGCCGACATTATGTAGGGTTAAAACTGATTCATGTATGACTTTAAAATCAATAGTGAGATCCTTCTATGTTGTTCGATAAAAATCCGAGTATTCTGCGCCGCCTGTTTCTGTCCTTTCTGGGGCTGGGCTTCAGTATGGGGATTATTTTCCCTTTCTATGCCCAGTTTTTCGTTAACTGGAAACCGGGCATGTATATATGGTTTTTCATTGGCTGCCTGGTCGCAGGCACTTCCATTGGACTGGCGAATTATGCCCTGGTCAAGATGATTCTTATCAAACGCCTGATCCGTATTTCTGACGTGGCCAATGCCATTAGCAACAAGGATCTGACACATGAATGTGTCATCGTCAGCCATGATGTGATTGGCGACATCATTACCAGCTTTAACCGGATGGGGCAGACCTTCCGGGATATGATTAACAAAATTAACGGTAATGCCGAACAACTCAGCAGTGCCTCCGAGAGCATGGATGATGTTACCCGCCATGCCAGTGAGGGCGCAGAACAACAGCAACAACGGGTTGAGGATGTCATGACCTCGATGCAGAATATGGCGGCCATGGCCGAAGATGTGGCTCAGCATACGGGGGAAAGTGCGGTCGCATCCACTCAGGCCGATGAGCAGGCTGGCAAGGCAACCCAGGTTGTGAATCAGGCCATGCAGGCGGTACAGGCACTGGCTGACACCATGTCCTCTGCGGCAAAAGTCAGCGCCAGTCTTGAACAGGAAAGTCAGAACATTGGCAGTGTATTAACGGTGATCAACGATATTGCCGAGCAGACCAATTTGCTGGCCTTGAATGCCGCGATTGAAGCCGCGCGTGCCGGTGATCAGGGCCGAGGTTTTGCCGTGGTGGCCGATGAAGTTCGAACGCTGGCAACACGCACACAGGCTTCTACTGAAGAAATTAGTTTGATCATCGATCGTCTGCAGGCGGGTTCACGTGATGCGGTAAGTGCCATGGAACAAGGCGATAAGCAGGTCCGGCAAGGCGTGGAATTTACAGGTATGGCGGCATCTGCGCTAAATGAGATTGCCTGTGCCGTGACGACGATCAAGGGTATGAGTGATCAGATTGCCCATGCTTCCACTGAACAGAACAACCTGGTGGATGTTGTCAACCAGCATGTTGAGGGCATCAATGAAGTCAGTCAGCGTTCAGCGGAAGATGTGCACCGTGTACGTACAGCCAGTGAGGATATTTCAAAAATGGCTGATGATCTGAGCGTGCTGGTCTCCACTTTTCGTGTATAAAATGCATAGATAGGAAGAATAAACGCCCTGCCGCTTTTGCAAAGTCGCAGTTCAGTTGAATAGTCGGTTTTTGAGCTTCAGTCGAACAAGCCCGCTTGTTACCGTATTATATTTTTCTCGCAAAGACGCAGAGAAAAGCCGAAAGATATTAGCATTTTGTTTGTTTTTCTCTGCGTACTCTGCGTCTTTGCGAGAAATATTTTTTTAAGGCTTTTAAGTCACCTAAGACTCCAGGCTGTGTGAAAACTATTTTAGAAAATTGAAAGTGGAAAATAACAGCTAAAATCTAGCTAATAACGACATCTTAAATCCAAAATATTTTGAGTTTTCACACAGCCTGACTCAATAGCAGCCCTGCTTCAGCAGGGCTTGCAGTTCAAGCTAGCTGATCCATGCCGCTCAGGTAGACGTTACACCTGCTTTTTATACCATCCGGAAAAACCGAAGCCGGTAAGACCTACCGCAAGCAATAACAAGGTTGCTGGTTCAGGAACCCCCCCTCCAGGACCGTTATCTATTTGCTGTGTAAGACTTATGTTATCAATATAATAAGAAACATCTGTTGTACCATTAACGCCAGGTGTTCGGTTATCAAGCTCAGCAGCAAACATCAATGTAAGTGATTTATCAAACGCTGTAAAACTTACCTGATCAGACACCCAGTCATTAGTCAGTTGTTGCGAAAGATCAATAACATCGCCATTTAGAAAAACACCAAATGACAGGCCATTTGCAGAGGAGCCATTCCAATCAGCATGCAAAAGAAGATCCCAACTCAAATCATAAATCGCGCCAATGGTTAAACCACTCACCGTTTGCGAGATCCATGGATCAGATGATGTCGATCCACCACCATTTAACAAAAACGATCCTGCAGGATTTCCATCATCAGCGCTGTAACCACCGAAAGCTGCCGATGTAGACCAGCCACTGGCATCTGTCGAAAAATCCCCGTTAGTAATAATAACCGCCTGCGCAGATTGCATAAGCCCGAACATGATTGCTATCAAAACGAATATTTTTTTCATTTCTTTTACCTCCTTCATAAAGTTTCAGAGAGAACAGAAGTAAAGGTCTCCCCCCCACCTTATTTCAGGCAAATACTGCGCCAAAACAACAGGTTAAACGTTTTTAATATTTTCAATAACTTACGATACACAAGATTATAAAGGTGTAAAGTTTTTAATAAACACCAGCTTTTTTCACTATCAAACCGTCACATTTTTTTACAATTTTCCGCATAAAAACTAACAACTGTTCCAGCCAAAGATGCACAAACGCCCTTACGCCACATCCAGTTTGTATGCCCGGCGGCAAGGATGCAACCTTTGTGAAGGTGCATTGCCTGATCTAAAATCCGTACAGGCTGCGCAGATCAACCTCAACATGCCAACGTTTTTTATAGAGTGCCGAAAGCTCATGCTTCGGAAATTCCACGGCCGACAGGTCATGGTAGAACGCTTAAGCATCCCCTCATTTTTGATCGCATGCTTGGTAGCCGTGCCGCATACATGGGAAAGACCCAGTCCAATCGCCGATATCGCTAACGATCCGCTTGCCAGCACGCCCGTCGTAGCACCGGCAAGGGAGGTAATTCGCTTGGCATGAATATCGCCATCAAACACATCATCAATAAATTTCCTGACATC
>UOFZ01000178.1_pt1 | contig 21436 bp, 20 predicted proteins | sample 1989551 | NCBI WGS metagenome assembly UOFZ01 (sample SAMEA4712198, study PRJEB27164) | hydrothermal vent metagenome | biome: marine basaltic hydrothermal vent biome; feature: marine hydrothermal vent; material: mineral | place: Pacific Ocean | collected 2011-06-14/2011-07-23 | depth 1691 m
TACTGGATGTCGCCACCGGCACCGGTGCGGCGCTGGTGGCGGCGGCACAGATGGTCGGTCCCCAGGGACGGGTACAGGCGATTGATCTGGCGGAAAACATGCTCGATCGCGCCGAACATAACCTGCGCATGAACGGCTTGAGCAATGCTGATTTTCATGTCATGGACGCGACCAGACTGGACTTTAAAAGCAGCTACTTTGATGCCGTAATCTGCTCCTTTGGCCTGTTCTTTATGCCCGACATGCTCGGCGCCCTGAAAGAATGGCGGCGGGTACTCAAGCCCGGCGGGCGACTGATATTTACCAGCTTCAGCGCCAACGCCTTCCAGCCACTGGGAAAAATATTCCGGGATGACATCGAAGCCAGCGACATTACGCTTGAAGATCCCGGCTGGCAGCGATTGAATAACGAAGACGCCTGTCGCGATATTCTAACGCAGGCAGGCTTTGACAATATCCAGCTATTGCAGGAACAACTGGGCTATCACTTAAACGATGAAAAAGGCTGGTGGGATATCGTTGTAAATAGCGGTCTGCGTGCCATATTTAACAAATTGCCCGCAGAAAAACGCGCCGACTTCCAGCAACAACATCTTGATAAAATTGCAAAACTGAAAACCGACAAGGGTCTCTGGCTGAACGTGGAAGTGCTGTTTTCCTCGGCTCAACGCCCCGCCGACAGCGACAACTGAATAGCTGTTCCAAATATTAATCGTTGCACAAGTATTTGTATGATAGCCCCCTCTCCCCTCCGGAAAAGGCCTGGGGTGAGGGGATAAAATGATACCGGTGCACTTTAGGAATAACCATTCATCCTGAAGGAATAACCGTTCATCCTGAAGGAATAACCGTTATCCTGAAGGAATAACCGTTCATCCTGAGCCTGTCGAAGGAAGCCTGTCGAAGGAAGCCTGTCGAAGGAAGCCTGTCGAAGGACTCATCACGAACGTGATCTGTATAGTAGTCAGGAATTATTTAGCGATCCTGTTTGCAGCTGCCGGGGAATGACACGGCAACACCATCTTTTGCCTTGCCCCATACATAGATTTCGGTTGCAGCCGGATCACACTGCTGGCAACGGCTGCCGCAAGCGGCACTTGCCAGCCGCCGGTAAACGCGACCCTTGCGTATCCAGATTGCCAGCATACCGCGGACAGCATCGGGATCAGCATCAAAGTGCAGGGCGATATCGGCCAGCGTGGCCTGGCCGCGTTGTTCAAGGTAGCGTCTGATGTCCGACAGAATCATGTTTTACCACTTGCCTTCCCTACCGCGGGTTCCTGCTGGCGCTGGCCCCAGCGGCGCAGGACAATAATTAACAGCGCGAACAGGCTCCACAAGCCCCCCAGCCACAGCCCGGAACTCACCGGATGGGCGCTCCAGCTGGCTATCTGATAAAAACTGACCGCTGTAATATAGGCCACAGTGGTTGTCCAGGCGGCAACGAACATGGCCCATCTGCGACCGGCTTCACGCTTGATCGCGCCGATGGTGGCGACACAGGGAAAATACAGCAGCACAAACAGCAGGTAGGCAAAGGCACCAATCTGGCCGTCAAAACGGTGCTGCATGGCGCCAAACACCCCCTGTCTGACACCCTGTTTTTCAGCGATCGCCTGAGTATCAGAAAGATTACCCAGATCCAGACCCAGCGGATCCAGCAAAGCCTTGCCCAGTGCCGCCAGGTTATCCGGAACCGTGGCAGCGGCGGCATACAAGTGTTGCCAAAAATCGAATGCGATCGGTTTTTTGCCGGATTGATTTTCGGCAAGACGGGTATACAGGTTGTCCAGTGTCCCGACCACCACTTCCTTGGCCAGTACCCCGGAGACGACACCCACTACAGCCGGCCAGTTATCCTGCTGGATTCCCATTGGTGCAAAAACCGGAACCAGCGTCCGGCTGGCGGCGCTGAGGACAGACTGCTCGCTATTTTCGTTACCAAAGGAACCATCGGTGCCGATGGAATTGAGCAGATTCAGGCCCAGTACCATGACAATAATCACCTGTCCGGCTTCTTTCACGAACAGTCGTACCCGATCCCAGGCGCGCAGCATAATGCCTTTCAGGGTGGGCAGATGATAGGGCGGCAGCTCCATCATGAAACCACTGCTGTTGCCTGGCAACAATGTGTTTTTCATTAACAGGCCGGTGAGTATGGCAACCGCGATGCCGATGAGGTACAGGGCAAAGACGATATTCTGCCCCGACACCGGAAAGAACGCGGCGGCAAACAGAGCGTAGACCGGCAGGCGTGCGCCACAGGACATGAAAGGATTCATTAAAATGGTCAGTTTGCGTTCGCGTTCGTTCTCCAGCGTGCGCGTGGCCATGATGGCCGGCACATTGCAGCCAAAACCGACAATTAAAGGCACAAACGCCTTGCCCGGCAGGCCGATGGCGCGCATGGAACGATCCATGACGAAGGCGGCGCGCGCCATGTAACCGGAGTCTTCCAGTACCGACAGGAACAGATACAGGGCGCCGATGATGGGGATAAAGGTCGCTACAATCTGCACGCCGCCGCCGATGCCATCAGCCAGAAAAACGCGCAGCCAGTTCGGGGCACCGATGGAAGTGAGCAGTTCGCCGAAGCCGCTGACAAACAGCGTGTTAGCCACGCCGTCGAAAAAATCGATGAAAGCGCCGCCGATATTCATGGTGAACAGGAACATCAGATACATGATCGCAAGAAATACCGGGATACCGGTCCACTTGCCCAGCACAATTTGATCGATGCGATCGCTCAGAGTGCGAGTCACCTGTCCTTTATTTTGCGACACGCGCCGGGCCAGGGTATGGGCATGACCAAACCGCGTATCGGCAATCAAGACATCGGCGTCTTCACCGGCACGTTCGGCAATCTGGTGACGCCAGTAGTGCAACTTCTTCTGCACGGCGCTTTCCAGTTCACTGCCGCTATCACCGCTTTCGATCAGTTTCAGAGTCAGCCAGCGGCGGTTGGCAGCCGGCAGATCTTCCAGCGCCGTTTCCAGATCGCTGATCGCCTGTTCCACCACTTCGTCCAGCGCCAGCGGAAAGCCGCCCGACTCCCGGCCATCCGCCACCGCCAGCATGCGCGCTTTCAGTTCGGTGGTGCCTTCACCGGTCACCGCCACCACCGGCACCACCGGGCAACCCAGTTCCTGCGCCAGACGTTCAGTGTCGATCTGGATGCCACGCTTACGCGCTACATCCATCATATTCAAGGCCAGCACCAGGGGCACGCCCATTTCCAGCAGTTGTACCGTGAGATAGAGATTGCGTTCCAGATTCGAGGCGTCGACCACATTAACCACGAGATCGGCATCGCGTGACAGCAGATAGTCACGACTGACCTCTTCGTCCAGCGAGCTGGCATCGAAGGAATAAATGCCGGGCAGGTCGATAGCGGCGACTTCGCGGCCGTCGAGTTCAAAGCGGCCTTCCTTACGATCAACTGTAACCCCGGGCCAGTTGCCGGTTTTCTGACGAATACCGGTAAAGGCGTTGAACAATGCAGACTTGCCACAGTTGGGGTTGCCTGCCAGAACAATGGTCAAGGCCGCCCTGTTTTTCGAGGAATGCCCACCCTTGTCACAACAACCCGCCATCAGTCGAGCTTGACGGCGTGTATTTTTTCGGCAATGCCCTTGCCCAAGGCAACCCGGTTGCCCTGTTTCGCCACCACCACACCGCGACCGCGATGATGCAGCACTTCAAGCTCCGAACCTACGGTCAGGCCCAGCGCCAACAGGCGTCGGCTAAGCTGTTTGCCGCCGCTGATGGCCACCAGACGGACTTTCTGGCCGACCGGGGTGTCGCTAAGGGGATGGCTGGACATTCTTTCATTCACACCTGTAAACAAGAATAATTCTCATTATAGCAAGGGGTTGGCAAATTAGTAAATTCTTACTTAAATACAGGCCCCCAAAAGAGTGCGCATTCTGTCATCCAGGTGGCAGATCACGGATGCGCATGACGGCATTATCTTTCTTAAACTGCTACATTCCAGTTATGCTGGCGGGGTGGCATACACGTTAATGATTATTCAGGCAGATGGTATTTTTGACAGGCTAGAAGGAGAGTCTCACCGTGGACAAAGCTTCATTACTTAGTGAACTATTATCCCAGATCTGGTTTCGCTTTGCCCTGGTGGCCCTGTTCGGTTTTCTGACCGGACTGGAATTTCGTGAATACATTCTGCTGCGAAGCAAAGAACGCCCCGAGATTCCTGCTATCAGTTTGGGAACCAGTCGCACGTTTACCTTTATCGCTATCCTGGGCTATCTGCTGTTTATTCTGGATCCCGACTACCGTCTCTATATGGCGGGTATGGCCGGACTACTGCTGTTTTTGGGCCTGTTCTATTACCAGAAACTGAAAACGGGACAGACCGGCCTGCTGCAACCACTGATTGCGCTCATCGTCTATACCTACGGCGCCATTATCTCTTTGCAGCCCCCCTGGTTTCTCATCCTCGTCTTCGTCACCCTGGTCTTCACACTTAGCACATGGAAAAAAACTCACCGTTTTGTCGAAAATATAGATCCACGGGAAATGCCCACCCTGGCCAAGTTCCTGTTGCTATCCGGCGTTATTCTGCCATTACTCCCTAACACCACCGTTTCCCCCTACCTGCCGGTCACACCATTTAAAATATGGCTGGCCGTAGTGGTGATTTCCAGTATCTCCTATATTGGCTATATTCTGAAAAAATATCTGCTCAAGCGACAGGGTTACCTGATTACCGGCCTGCTGGGTGGACTTTATTCCAGTACTGCCACCACCGTGGTACTGGCGCGCAAGACTCGCGGCCTGGCTCAGGCCGATCCATCACTGAATGCGGGTATCATTTCCGCTACGGGTATGATGTATCTCAGACTGCTGATTCTGGTGGCGATCATGAATTCGGCGCTGCTGCTGCCGGCCGCCGCCCCCCTGCTGATACTGGGTCTGTTATCCATAGGCATTGCCATACTGGCCGACAGAAAGGCTGGCAATGCTCCGGACACCCCGCCCGAACTGGGACATTCAAATCCATTAGAACTGGGTATCGCCCTGCTGTTCGCCGTATTATTCGTACTTATGATCGTCATCACTCAGCAGGTCATTAACCATTTTGGCAGGACAGGACTCGATCTGCTTTCACTTGTCGTGGGCTTCACCGATATCGATCCCTTTGTGCTTTCAGTCCTCAGCGGTCACTATAAATCCATGACGGATCAGCAACTCGTTGGCGCTATCGTTGTGGCCGCCGGCAGCAATAATCTGCTCAAGGCGGTTTATGCCTTTACTCTCGGTGAACGAAAAAATATTCGCAGCGTATCCCTGTTCCTGTTCCTGCTTGGACTAATCACTATCGCCTATGGCCTGGCCCTGCCCCGCCTGAGCTAAGTCTTTTTCATCCGCAATAATCGGAGCCTGAAAATCCATAATTTTAAAATAACTATTTGCTGTCACCCGGGTGACAGACAGCCCCTGGCTAGAGCATGAAAAATACAATCATCCTGCAGCAAGAAGCCACAACATAAGAATCGGGATGCTAAGTATTTCACAGGATGCAATCTGCGCTATCGCATACATATGCTGATGAGGGAATGAGATGACAACACTTATTGCTTTAGGATTGATAGCGGCACTGTCGGGAATACTGTACGCCCTGTGGTCAGCATGGCTGGTGATACGCCAGCCCAGAGGCCCGGCGGCACTACAGCCGCCCTACCTGGCGATCAAGGAAGGCGCTGTCGCCTTCATGAAAACCCAGTATAGCGTCATCAGCCTGGTGGGCGCGGTAATTTTCATTCTGCTCTGGTTTACTCCACACTTTGGCTGGCCCACTGCCGTTGGTTTTCTTGTCGGCGGACTGTGTTCCGGACTCTCCGGCATCGTTGGTATGAGTGTCTCGGTGCGCGCTAATGTGCGCACCGCAGCCGCGGCACAGCACGGCCTGTCGGCGGCGCTAAGGCTCGCCTACCGCGCCGGCTCGGTAACCGGATTCCTGGTCGGCGGCCTGGCGCTGGCGGCAATGTGCGGTTTTTACCTGTTGCTGTGGAGCCTACACGCAGAGGGGCCGCTGGATCTGCGTCCCCTCGCCGGTCTGGGTTTCGGCGCCTCGCTGATCAGTATTTTTGCGCGTCTTGGCGGCGGTATTTTCACCAAGGCGGCAGATGTCGGCGCCGATCTCGCGGGCAAACTGGAACAGGGCATTCCTGAAGACGACCCGCGCAACCCGGCCGTGATTGCTGACAACGTGGGGGATAATGTGGGTGACTGCGCAGGGATGGCGGCTGACGTATTCGAGAGCTACGTGGTGACGCTGATCGCCGCCATGCTGGTGGCGGCCTGGCTGTATCCCGGTGATCTGTTTGCCCAGCAATACCCGCTGGCGCTGGGCGGTGTGGCCCTGTTAGCCGGCCTGCTGGGAACCCAGATCATGCACTGGGCAAAGGGGCAGCCACTGGCGATGCTGACCACGACGGTAATTATGAGCGTGCTGGCGGCGGCTATCGGTTTCTACCTTGTGAGCGTATACATGATTCCGGACAACACGCCTTATAACGGAACCGCCCTGTTCTACGCCTCCCTGGTCGGACTGGCTGTCGGCATCGGCATGGTCGCGACCACGAACTATTACACCAGCACCCACCTCGGACCGGTGCAACGCATTGCCCGTGCCTCCCAGTCCGGCCATGCCACCAATATTATCACCGGTCTGGCTGTGGGTATGGAATCGACCGTGGTCCCCACACTGGTGATTGCCGTCGGCATTATTGCCGCCTATCTGCTGGCCGGCGTCTATGGCATCGCCATTGCCACCGTGGCCCTGCTGGCGCTGACGCCGGTGGTTATTTCTATCGATGCCTTCGGACCGGTGACCGACAATGCCGGCGGCATCGTCGAAATGGCCGGGCTGGAAGATGGGGATCAGGCCCGCGAGGTGACGGATATACTGGATGCTGTCGGCAATACGACCAAGGCGCTGACCAAGGTTTTCGCCGTCGGCTCGGCGGGACTGGCCTCACTGGCCCTGTTTGTCGCCTACAAACTGGCCTTTGGCACAGAGGTAACGGCCCTTAACTTTGCCCTGGATGATCCCTATGTGCTGGCCGGACTGTTCATCGGTTCACTACTGCCCTTTGTCTTCAGCGGCCTGGCCTTCGATGCGGTGGGCAAGAGTGCATCCCGGCTGGTCACCGAGGTGCGACAGCAGTTCGAGGCGCATCCGGATATTCTCAGCGGCGGGTACAAGCCGGACTATGCCTATGTCGTGAGCATGCTCACCCGCGCTTCTATTAAAAGCATGATCGTACCCGGATCACTGCCCGTACTGGTTCCCCTTGCGATAGCATTTCTATGGACGCCCTTCGCTCCGAGCGGCAGCGGCGCGTTGATGATGGGGGGAGTTCTCATTGGGGCGGTAGGCTCAGGCCTTATTCTGGCGTTCTTTCTCAGCACCGGCGGCGCGGCCTGGGACAACGCTAAAAAGTATATCGAAAGCGGCCACCTCGGTGGCAAGGGTTCGCCGGCACATCTGGCCGCGATCACCGGCGATACCGTCGGTGATCCGTGCAAGGATACCGCCGGACCGGCCATCAACCCCATGCGCAAGGTTCTCAGCCTGATGGCCTTGCTGCTTGTGCCGTTTTTGATATAACTAAAAAACATAACTGAAATTTTATAACCAGGAGAAAAGACCAATGAGCACATTAAATCTTAGCGCCGAACAAACTGAAACCCTGAAAGAAACCCTGACCTCCTATCTCTCCGATCTGAGACTGGAAATCGCCGATACCGACAATCACGATTTCCGCGAAACATTGAAGAAAAAAGAAGATGATCTCAAGGCGATCATCGCCATGCTTGGCTGAGTATGAGCACAGGTATTTAATGAGGCACATCATTAAATACCTGTGTAACAGGAACGATGTGCTTCCTTTTACCCGGCATACTCCGCGAAAACAGAAGCGGAAAAATCCATTCAGGCTCTGTCGGCGCTCGCTGGCTGCCGATATACACCCCCCTCTCAGCAAATGCCCGGATACCATCGTAGCGTAAGAAACAGGGCTTGAATCACCTGCTTTTTATCCCTTTATTAATCATCCGGCGCGAATGAAAACACACCTACAATGGCCGATATCCCTGAGAACCAGGCTGTGATAAGTTCAGAATTTTACCGACGCCGCATGAATGAAGAAATTAAACAGAGATTCCCTGACTTATGAATACCGAGATTGACAAAACCCTGGGCCAACCTTCACCGCAAACGCTGGAAGAGCAACTAAAACTGTTTCAGCAGCATCTGGCGGAACTGCCTGACAACGCCAGCGAGCTGGATAAAAACCGGATCATACTGGACATTGCCGAAACCGAGCTGGCGCTGGAACATAAAGACGAAGCCTGGAAACTCGCTCGCGAAGCCCTCAAGATTTTTTTGCACCTGGATGCCTGGCAGGAGGCTGTGGAAGCCTGCAACGTGCTCTATCAGGCCGAACAACCGGCCTCCATTTCTGCCCTCGCCCAAGGCGTCTGGCTGGCGGTCAGTTTTCCGATACTGGCCGATACCACAGTCGCCATGCTCACCCACATTGTCGATGAAACCCCGGACGATTCTGATGGCGCAGCCGTGGCCGCCATGACCGCCTGCTATATCACCGATCTGCGCACCGATGACGACAAGCACGAAAGCCTTAGTTTCCTCGCCCGCAACCTGCTCGGCCAGGTCGCCCAGCGACATAGCAAAGTCAACTCCCAGGAACAACTGGAAATCTGGATCGATAAACTGGAACTGCGTGAACCGCAGGTATTCCTGCCTCGTCTGTCGATGATTATCAACATCATGGCTGGGGAAGAATGGTGGTTCGATCGCGAAGAGCTGCGCCAGAAAATGCCGAATGCCTGAAACGAAAACCAGCCAGTTGTAGGTTAGGCTGAATAAAATGAAGCCCAACAGCCTGGCCTGATATTCTGTTGGGCGACCGAAGGAAGTGCCTGTGGTGCTTCAAACACCATTCAGCCCAACCTGCAGTTTTTCACTGCAAGCGGCCAGGGAAAAACTCTCATCAATGCCACAAACCATTGATGTGCCAGCGTGGTGGCCGTTGCGCGGGGTTATCGAGAAAGGCGTCGGGCATAAAACCGCTGGCCGGTAAGTTCATGCCCGTAACTGAGCCATCATGCTGCAATTCCATCAAGCGGCGCACCCGTTCCTCGGTGGGCGGGTGAGTGCGTAATAATGAAGGATCGGGAATACCCCGTCCAGGCAGGAAAATACGTTCCATAAACGATCCCTGCTGGCGCTCGATTTTCAGCAGCGCCCGCGCCAGTCCTTCCGGATCGCCGGTGAGACGCACGGCATTGAGATCGGCATCGTATTCCCGCGTGCGAGACAGGCCCAGCTGCGCCAGGGCGCTCAGGCTGGGAGCAAAAATCAGAATCAAGATAGCCATCCAGTTGATACTGACGGCAGAGAAAATAATCAGCGGCAGATTGAGCAGCAATAACAACTGACCAAACAGGGACAGCATGCTGGTCAGGCGACTAAACATATCCGCAATACCCATCACCCACATGTCATTGTTCCGAATATGGCTGATCTCGTGCGCCAGCACACCAATGGTCTCCCGCGTTTCCAGTGCGCGCAACAAACCGTCGCTCACCGCAATCGCCGATTGACGCCGTGACCCCACTGCAAAGGCATTGACCATGCTGCTGGGAACATAGTAAAGCACCGGCGTCACGGGCAACTCTGCCCGTTGCGCCAGTTGTCCCAGTGCCGCATGCAAAGCGGGTGCCTGAGCCCGGGCAAGCGGCCGCGCACGATACATTCGCATAATCAGCTGCGGCGTAATCACCGGATTGAACAATACCAGCATCAGGCCCATAAACAACAGCGCGATCACCCCGTCACTGCCCCAGAGAATGGCGCCCAGCAGTGCCAGAAAACCACTCATTGCCAGTAACAGCAAGAAGGACTGGATACGATTGGCAAACGCATGGCGATACCAGATCAGTGAACTCATCAACTTATATTCCTGTCTGGATAAGAATTCTGCCCAGCTGTCGCCAACTCAGCTTTTCCGGTCCAGAAACGCTACCTGACGACGCAGGGATTCCAGTTCATCCATCAAATCCAGCGCTAGCGCCGCGCCCGCCAGATTGACCCCCAGATCCTGTTGTAGATGCACCGCCATGCGCGCCCGGCGCAGGTTGGGGCCGGAAAAATGCCAGCCTGTGCGCATATCACCCTGCGGTTCCAGAATACCTTCTTCCACCAGCGCGACAATCCACTCGGCATGCACGCGGCAGGCATGGCTAAGTTCTGCCAGCGTCAAGGTCGTGTCCTCATTCACGATCAGGCCCATTACTACATTCTCACTCATAACTTACACTCCCAGTCCGGCGCGTGGATTGAATGCCAGTTCCTGCTGCATTTTTTTGTACAATGCTTTTGCCTTTTCCGTGTTGGCTGGCGGCAGGGCTATCTGTAGCAACACATAAAGATCACCCGGCTGCTTGCCCGGAATACCGCGTCCTTTAAGACGCAGTTTACGTCCTGCAGCCGAACCTGCCGGAATACTCAGATCCACAGTGCCATCCGGCGTCGGCGCCTTGACCTTGGCGCCCAGAGCCGCCTCCCAGGGGGCAACCGGCAGCTCAAGAAATACATCCCGGCCTTCTACCCGGTAGAATGAATGCGGATTAAATTCCACTTCCAGATAAAGATCGCCCTGAGCGCCCGATCCCACTCCCGGCGCACCTTGTCCCGCCAGACGGATCTGCTGTCCCTGACGCACACCTTTGGGAATGCGCACATTCAAAGTCCGTTCGCGGGTACGCACATGCCCCTGCGCATCCACTTCCGGAACGCGCAAGCTAATCGTCCGCGTGGTTCCTTTGTAGGCATCTTCAAGGTCGATCAGAATTTTAGCGTGATGATCCTCACCGCGCATCTGGAAACCGCCGCCTGCACCGGCACCCGGACCCATACCGGCGCCACGGAACCCCCGCTGTCCAAACAGGGATTCAAAAAAATCACTGAAGGCCGCCGAATCGCCCTGTGTATAACCGCCGCCACTGAATTCAAAACCTGCATCCCAGTCCGGTGGCGGCCGGAAATCCTGCCCCGCCTGCCAGTTAGCACCCAGCTGATCATAGGCGGCGCGTTTTTCCGGATCCTTGAGTACCTCATAGGCTTCGCCCACTTCCTTGAATTTCGCCTCTGCATCCGCTTCCTTGCTCACATCGGGATGGTATTTGCGCGCCAGCTTGCGATAAGCGCGTTTGATCTCATCCTGGGTCGCGTCCTTGCTAACCCCCATGATGTCGTAATAGTCTTTATATTCCATACCTGATCCTGTTCAGCCGATTTTATTTGTATTGTCCCGAATTTATGGAGGCCAATTGCCCGTTTTCAACTCCCGAACTCAAGCATGACAGCTAACGAATATAACTCAGGCTTCGGTTAAGCGAGCATCCAGCTGTTGCAGGCGGTCAGGGGTGCCAATATCAAACCACTGCCCCGAATAATATTCGCCACTGATCTGCGCCTCCATCATAGCGGCTCTCAGAAGTGGTGCAAGCGGTCGTTTTCCCTGTGTCAAACCGGAAAATAGAGAAGGCAAATAGATCCCGATGCCACTGAAAGTCAGACGCGGCTGTCCTTCAGCGCCAAGCAGACCCTCGTTTAAAACAAAGTCGCCACGAGGATGTTGAGGCGGGTTATCCACCATGATCAGATGCGCCTGACATGCCGGGTTTAATGGTGAGGCCATAAGATTGGTAATCGGATAGTCGCACCAGATGTCACCATTGATAACCAGAAAAGGAGCATCCCCCAATAAGGGCAAAGCCTGAATAATGCCGCCCGCCGTTTCCAGTGCCTCAGGCATCTCCGGAGAATAGCGAATACTCACACCATAGTGGCCGCCATCACCCAGCACCGCCTCAATCTGCTCCCCCAGCCAGGCGTGGTTGATCACCACATCCTCGATACCCGCCCGCGCCAGGGCTTCAAGATGCCAGACAATCAGCGGCTTGCCCGCCACTTCAAGCAGGGGTTTGGGGGTGGTGTCGGTCAATGGCCGCATGCGTTCACCACGACCGGCGGCCAGGATCATGGCTTTCATGTGTTTATCCGTGTTTTTCTGTACCGAAATAGCATACCGTAAACAAAAAAGCCCCGCCATTGCTGACGGGGCTTTTCGTTTTTCGACGCTGGTCGAAAACAGCTGGTCAATAGACCGACATTACATCATGCCGCCCATACCACCCATTCCGCCCATGCCACCCATATCAGGCATGCCACCAGCAGCACCAGCATCATCAGTAGGTGCATCGGCTACCATGGCTTCGGTGGTGATCATCAGACCGGCCACCGAGGACGCGTTCTGCAGCGCAGTACGGGTCACCTTGGTGGGATCCAGGATGCCCATATCAATCATGTCGCCATACTCGGCAGTCGCAGCATTGTAACCGAAGTTACCCTTGCCTTCTTTTACCTTGTTGACCACAACCGAGGCTTCGTCACCGGCATTGCTGACGATCTGGCGTAAAGGCTCTTCGATGGCGCGACAGGCCAGCTTGACGCCAATTTCCTGATCATGGTTGTCGGTTTTGACCTTGCTCATGGCGTCCTGAACACGAATCAGGGCGACGCCACCGCCAGGAACAATGCCTTCTTCCACAGCCGCACGGGTCGCATGCAGGGCATCTTCAACGCGGGCTTTTTTCTCTTTCATTTCGACTTCAGTTGCAGCACCAACCTTGATGACGGCAACGCCGCCAGCCAGCTTGGCCACACGTTCCTGAAGTTTTTCACGATCATAGTCGGAAGAAGATTCTTCAATCTGGGCGCGGATCTGGTTGACCCGTGCTTCAATGTCGGCTGGCTTGCCAGCACCATCGATAACAGTAGATTCTTCTTTGGTGATAGTGATTTTCTTCGCGGTACCCAGCTCATTCAATGTAGCTTTCTCCAGCGACAGACCGACTTCTTCTGAAATCACGGTACCACCGGTAAGGATAGCGATATCTTCCAGCATAGCCTTGCGACGATCACCGAAGCCCGGTGCTTTAACCGCAGCAACCTTGACGATGCCACGCATGTTGTTGATTACCAGTGTCGCCAGTGCTTCGCCATCCACATCTTCGGCAATAATCATCAGCGGCTTGCCGGATTTGGCAACGGCTTCCAGTACGGGGAGCAGGTCACGGATGTTGGAGATTTTCTTGTCGAACAGCAGGATGAACGGTTCTTCCAGATCGGCCGTCATGCTCTGCTGGTTATTAACGAAGTAAGGAGACAGGTAACCACGGTCAAACTGCATGCCTTCTACGACGTCCAGTTCGTTAGTGAAACCGGAACCTTCTTCGACGGTAATCACGCCTTCTTTGCCAACCTTGCCCATGGCTTCGGCGATGATGCTGCCAATCTCGTCATCGGAGTTGGCGGAAATGGTACCCACCTGGGCGATGGCTTTGTCATCGGAACAGGGCTTGGACAGTTTTTCCAGTGCTTCAACACCTGCGATAACGGCCTTGTCGATACCACGTTTGAGATCCATCGGATTCATGCCGGCAGCGACGGCCTTCATGCCTTCCACCAGCAGCGACTGCGCCAGCACGGTAGCGGTGGTGGTGCCGTCACCGGCGATATCGGAGGTATGGGAAGACACTTCCTTGACCATCTGTGCGCCCATGTTTTCGAACTTGTTGTCCAGCTCGATTTCCTTGGCCACAGAAACACCATCTTTGGTGATGGTAGGCGCGCCAAAGCTCTTGTCCAGCACTACGTTGCGGCCTTTGGGGCCGAGGGTGACTTTCACGGCATTGGCGAGAATGTTGACTCCGGCCAGCATCTGCTGGCGGGCTTCATCACTGAATTTGACTTCTTTTGCTGACATTTGTTGTTACCTCTGTATTTCTAAATTCTTGGGAATAAGGGGACGTGGTTTAGCCTTCAATGACGGCCATGATGTCATCTTCGCGCATCACCAGCAGCTCTTCGCCGTCAACCTTGACTTCATTACCGGAATATTTGCCAAACAGCACCTTGTCGCCGGTTTTGACATCCAGAGGCAGAACATCGCCGCTGTCGGTAATCTTGCCGTTGCCAACAGCAATGACCTCACCCTGTGAAGGTTTTTCAGTCGCGGAATCAGGGATCACAATGCCACCGGCAGAAGTGGTTTCTTCCTCCGTGCGGCGAACAATTACACGATCATGCAATGGACGAACTTTCATTCTTTAACTCTCCTGGTAAAAATCCAAATAATGGTTTTTTGAAAATGGGGTAAAATCCTGCTGTCAAACAGCTCTCGCGGCCATTCTGGCACTCTTTTTCGAGAGTGCTAATCATAACGGGCAATGACCCTCTGTCAAGGGTATATCCCACATCTTTCAGGCCTGACAAAAGCACACAACAGGGCTGCTTAACTAATGGAGACGGCAATGAGTAATTTCAAGCCAAAGAAATAAAAAAATCGGCTCTTGCAGAAAATTGGTGGCTGATATCCCGGCTTTGCATGATCCCTGCAATAACCCATAATTCACATGCGGTTAAGGCCTGCCCTGACGAGACAAAATTTAAAAATAACGACAGAGCCAGGCGAATAGTCACTCATTACGACGTTTGTATTCCCCCTCAATAACCTTGGGACCCTTGCTTTCACCAGACCGACCTTCGTAGGTACTTCCAGCTGAAAAACCACCTCGGCGAAAGCCGCCGCCAGCCTGAAACATCCCTCGCAACAGCAGACTCTGCGCCAGAGACCGGCGCAAAGGCGGAATCAGCAGGACAAAACCAATGGTATCAGTAAAAAAACCCGGCGTTAGCAACAACGCCCCTGCGATTAGTAGCAATGCGCCTTCGAGTAGCGCCATTGCCGGCAACTCGCCTCGGGCCATGGCCGCCTGCACCTCGGTCAGTGTCACCAATCCCTGCCAACGCAACAGAGTAACGCCGAGTACCGCAGTAAAGACCACCATAAAGATAGTCGGGATGGCACCGATAACTTCACCCACTCGGATAAGCAGGTAAATCTCGATGACCGGGATACTCAAAAATAGTAGAAATAAAATTCGGAATAGTGGCATATATGTTTTTAGAACAGGCCAGGAAAGAAAGTGGATGCATTATAACTTTGCCAGACAAGCTGGTATCCTGCTATCTTTTCGCCATGTCCGATTCACCTTATTTAGTGGTCCTCAGCACCTGCCCCGACGAGAGCGTGGCTGAGCACATTGCGGAAACGCTGGTTGCCCGGCAACAGGCCGCCTGCGTCAATATAATACCCAAAATACGATCAATTTATCGGTGGAAAGGGAATATAGAGCGTGATTGGGAGGTCTTATTACTCATTAAGACCCATAAAGCGAAATTTCAAGCCCTGCAAGAGACGATTACCGAATTGCACCCCTACGAACTTCCTGAAATTGTCGCGGTCTCACTGAAAACCGGTCTGGCGGACTACCTGCGCTGGATAGATAGCACACTGGAACCTGAAGAATGAAACAAAATGTCTGGATTATCTGCTGGCTGATGGCCATCAGCCTTGTTAGCCCCCTTTTGCATGCCGAAGAAGCTCTACTCCCCGCAGATGAAGCCTATGCTTTCAACGCCCGGGTGTTGGACGCCGACACGATTGAAGCTGGCTGGCAGATAGCCGACAATTATTATCTCTATGGCAATAAAATCCGCTTCAGCTCGGATACCCCAGGCATCCGCCTGGGCAAACCCAAACTCCCGAAAGGAAAAATCAAGCAGGATCAATTCTTCGGCAAGCTGGAAGTTTATCGTCATAAAGTACAGGCACAAATTCCTATTATTAGAGAACAACCCGGGATCCGTAAATTTACTCTTGTCGCTCACTCCCAGGGCTGTGCGGATATCGGTGTCTGTTATCCGCCTCATACACAGAAGATCACCCTGACACTCCCGGCAGCCACAACGACTGCGCCGACAAAAACACAAACCAACACACCCGCACTCCAGACCCTGGGCGCTTTCGGTGATAGCCTGGGTCTCGGCGGCGGCACGGATGACGGCATACTCGATCCCGATGTGGCATTTAAATTTTCTACCGAGCTGACAGATCCCAACACCATCATCGCCCGCTGGAGCATTGCCCCGGATCACTATCTGTACCGTGACAAATTCAAATTCAGTCTCAAAAATGCCGCTGGTATCAGCCTCGGACAGGTGAAACTACCAAAAGGTGAACTCAAACACGATGAGTTTTTCGGTCAGATCCAGGTGTTCCATAACCGGGTCGAAGCACGCATCCCGCTATTGCGCAGCAGCCAGTCCGCTACCCCGATCACCCTGCATGCGGTATACCAGGGCTGCGCGGAGAAAACCGGGATCTGTTATCCGCCGATTAAAAAAGACATCTCCCTTGAACTACCTGCTACCAGTCAGCTCGCTAGCCAGATCCCGGCAGCAACAATCAGCCCACAACCTGTCAACACTCAAGCACTTAGCGATGTAGAAGAATTTACTCAAAACCTGAGCAAAGGCAGTCTGCTCACCGTCATTCTGACCGCGCTGGGCTTTGGCCTGATGCTGGCCTTTACCGCCTGCATGTATCCGATGATCCCCATTCTCTCCAGCATCATCATCGGCCAGGGTAAAAAAACCTCAGCCGCCAAAGGCTTTGGCCTTTCCCTGATCTATGTAGGCGCGATGGCACTCACCTTTGGCATAATTGGCGCTATCACGGCCACCGTCGGCGAGGGTGCCGGGATTCAGGCACATTTTCAGAGTCCCTGGGTACTCGTACCCTTTGCGCTACTGTTCGTTGCGCTAGCCTTTGCCATGTTTGGCTTTTATAACATCCAGATCCCCAGCTTTATCCAGAGCAAGCTGAACATGGCCAGTAACCAGCAAAAAGGCGGCAGCCTGGTTGGTGTGGCCATCATGGGGATTCTTTCTGCTCTAATCATCGGCCCCTGCGGCGGCCCCATTCTGATTGCAGCCCTCACCTATGCCGCCACCAGCGAAGATATGGTCAAAGGCTTCATTGCCTTGTTCAGCCTCGGCGCGGGCATGGGCCTGCCCCTGCTGGTGGTGGGTGCCAGCGGCGGCAAACTGCTGCCCAAAGCCGGCGGCTGGATGAATACAGTCAAAGCTGTGGCCGGCGTGGTATTGCTGGCCATTGCCATTCTCATGCTGGAACGCATGCCGACCCTATTTTCTCCAGAACTGACCATGATACTTTGGGCAACGCTATTCATTACCTCGGCCATTTACATGCGGGCGCTGGAACCGCTGGTAGCAAATAGCAGCGGCTGGCGCACGCTGTGGAAAGGCCTCGGTGTGGCGCTGCTGCTCTACGGCATCATTGTCATGCTCGGCGGCCTCACCGGCGCAAAGGATGTTACCCATCCCCTGCATGGTTCCAGCCTGACTAGCGGACAAATCGCAGCCACGGGAGCCGCCTCAGCTGACAACTCGACATCCGCACATCTACCTTTTACCCGCATCAAAACCACGACTGATCTTGAACGTGAACTGGCCAAGGCCCGCGCCAGCGGCAAACCCGTCATGCTCGATTTCTATGCCGACTGGTGCACCTATTGTAAAGAATATGAGCAATATGTATTCCCCGATCCTGCCGTGCATGCGGCATTAAAAAACTTCGTTCTGCTACAGGCAGACGTTACCGCCATGGATGACGAGGACAAGGCTTTAATGAAACGCGCCCAGGTTATTCTGCCGCCAGCTATTCTGTTTTTTGATCCCAGTAGCAGCAAAGAACAGCGATCGATGCGCATCGTCGGCAGTATGACCACCGATAAATTCCTCGCCCATGTGAGAAAAATATCCCCCCCAAAACGGCAAATGAATCAAAAAAATGAATAGACCTGCTCCTGTTTTATTTCTGGTCCTAATTATCGTGATTAGTGCGGCAGGCGGATTTTACGCCCAGCACCTTTATTCCTCTCATCCCAGAGACGTAATCGATGCTGCGAGCAACAACCAGAGTCATCCACACCGCCCGGACTTCAGCCTGCCGGATCTTGATGGCAAGCTGCAATCCATCAACAACTGGAATGGCAACGTTATTGTGGTCAATTTCTGGGCCAGCTGGTGCCCACCCTGTCGGCGCGAAATGCCCTCGTTTATCCGTCTGTATAAAAACTACCAGAAACAGGGCTTCGTCATTCTCGGCATTGCCCTCGACGATCCCCAAAGTGTGCGGAAATTTCTCGACCCGATAGGCATAAACTATCCGATTTTACTGGGTGAAGAAGCCGGCATCAAAATTTCCAATGCCTATGGCAACGAATTGGGTGCCCTGCCTTTTACTGTCGTCATCGATCGGAAAGGCCGTATTATTCGCAGCCATCCCGGAGAATTAAGCTACCAACAGATAGAAGCAATGATTACACCGCTACTCTGAATTCAGGAACGAGACCCCCGTTGCGGGGAAACAAGACAAGCCGGTTTTATAGCTCGCCCCAATAATCGACATCGTTACTTCGTTTCTTGACGCCTATCCTGGTTTTATTACTGGATTCCAGTAAAATGTCACTATCTTCGTTGAATAAACGTGAAATTACAGGGTTCTGGACAAAATCTTATACATGATGCACAATTGCCCGGATTTTTATTGTTTCGCAGTGAAATGTCACGAATTAACGGCTAAACTCGCTTAACTACAGAAAAAATAGCTTCATTAACAGTAATGGCAGGATACTCAGCGTGGCAAATCTACTGCTCCTTCATGGCCCCAACCTCAACCTGCTTGGCAACCGGGAACCTGAACACTATGGCGCCACCAGTCTGAGTGAAATCAATAACGGTCTCATGCAACAAGCCGAGGCAGCAGATCACCAGTTGCGTTGCCTGCAAAGCAACGCCGAACATGAACTGGTCGAGGCGGTGCATCAGGCGCAACACGACCATGTCGCCTATATCATTATCAACCCGGCGGCCTTCACCCACACCAGCGTCGCCCTGCGTGATGCATTGGCTGCCGTCGAAATACCGTTTATTGAAATACATTTATCCAACGTTCATGCCCGCGAACCCTTCCGCCAGCACTCCTATTTTTCGGATCTGGCCGAGGGCGTCATCAGCGGGCTGGGCGCTTATGGCTACACACTTGCACTGCAGGCCGCAATCAAAAACCTGCAGTAACCCCCAATGATTAACGCACACAGGTACGTTTAATGGATATTCGAAAAGTCAAAAAACTGATTGAACTACTGGAAGAATCCGGCATTGCCGAAATCGAAATTCAGGAAGGTGAGGAATCGGTACGCATCAGCCGCTATTCCCAACATGCCCCGGTCGCCGCACCCCAGCCGGTCGCACCCGTGGCACCTGCTGCTATTGCTGCGCCAGAACCCGCCGCGCCAGCGGTAGACAGCGAGAGCGACGCCATCAAAGGCCATGTGGTGAAATCACCCATGGTGGGCGCGTTTTATCGTGCGCCTTCACCGGGCGCTTCCGCTTTTGTCGAAGTCGGCCAGTCCGTCAAAGTCGGCGATACCCTGTGTATCATCGAAGCCATGAAACTGCTCAACCAGATCGAAGCCGACAAGGCCGGCATTATCAAGGCCATCCTGGTTGAAAACGGGCAACCGGTGGAATACGACCAACCTCTGTTCGTGATTGAATAACCGAAGAGCATAACTCGCCACTGGCTAAATGCAGAAACGGTGCAAATTAATCGCACCTGTTATTAATGAAACATGACAAGATAAAACCTAATGCTTGATAAAATTCTCATTGCTAATCGCGGAGAAATCGCCCTGCGCATACTGCGCGCCTGCCGCGAACTGGATATAAAAACCGTAGCCGTCCATTCCGATGCCGACCGTGATCTCAAACATGTGCGCCTGGCCGATGAATCCGTCTGTATCGGCCCCGCATCCTCGCTCGACAGCTACCTGAATGTGCCCGCCGTTATCAGCGCCGCCGAAGTCACCGATACGGTCGGCATCCATCCCGGCTACGGCTTTCTCTCTGAAAATGCCGACTTTGCCGAACGCGTGATGGAAAGCGGCTTTGTTTTCATCGGCCCCAAACCGGAAACCATCCGCATAATGGGCGACAAGGTCGCCGCCATCAAGGCCATGAAAGCAGCGGGGGTTCCTACGGTACCCGGCTCCGATGGCCCGCTCGGCGATGATCACGAAACCAATATCAAGATCGCCCGCAAAATCGGTTATCCCATCATCATCAAAGCCGCGGGCGGCGGCGGTGGACGCGGTATGCGCGTGGTGCATGCCGAGGCCGCCCTGCTTAACGCCATATCATTAACCAAGGCCGAAGCGGGCGCCGCTTTCAATAATGATGTGGTCTACATGGAAAAATTTCTCGGCAACCCGCGCCATATCGAAATCCAGGTACTGTCCGATGAACACGGCAATGCCATTCACCTGGCTGAACGCGACTGCTCTATGCAGCGTCGGCACCAGAAGGTCATCGAGGAAGCTCCCGCGCCTGGCATCACTGAGGCCATGCGCAATAAAATTGGCGAACGCTGCGCCCAGGCCTGCCGCGACATTGGCTATCGCGGCGCTGGCACCTTCGAGTTTCTGTACGAAGACGGCGAATTCTATTTCATCGAAATGAATACCCGGGTACAGGTAGAACATCCGGTCACGGAAATGATCACCGGCGTCGACATCGTCAAGGAACAACTACGCATCGCCTCCGGCCTGGAACTGGCCTACAAACAGAGTGACATCAAGGTACAGGGACACGCCATAGAATGCCGCATCAATGCCGAGAATCCGGAAAACTTCATGCCCTCACCCGGCACCATCAGCGCCTACCATGCCCCCGGCGGTCCCGGTGTGCGCGTAGACAGCCACATCTACAACGGCTACAAGGTGCCACCCTATTATGATTCCATGATAGGCAAACTGATCTGTCACGGCGAAAACCGCGACGTCGCCATCGCCCGCATGCGCGGCGCATTGAGTGAAGTCGTGATTGAAGGCATCAAAACCAACATCCCCCTGCACGCAGAATTAATCCGCGACGCCGCCTTCCGGGCCGGCGGCACGAACATTCATTATCTGGAAAAGAAACTGGAAGAACGGCAGAAAAAAAGCTAATTCCTCTGAGTATAGATAATCCCTTTGAGCCATCCGTTCGCCCTGAGCTTGTCGAAGGATGTAGCCATGTAGCTCGAAAGATGTGCTGAATGAATCTAAGCGTATCGATCGCGTACTATTTCTCGTTCCCACGCTCCAGAGACTGTGAAAGTATTAAATCCACACCTAAAAACAGGCGCATAATTTCCAGCAGAACCCAGTCAAAATTTCTTAGGGGTAGTTTTTCCTGAAAAGTCGGATACTCCCCTGTTTTTTAGGCATATTTGATGTTTTTTAGTGCAGATCCTGATCGTTGGGCGAAATAATCCCGCAGAAACTCTATCCCGAGAATGTTAACCACACGGGTAAAGTTATAACCTAGCACCATCAAGCTGAATTCACC
>UOFZ01000047.1_pt1 | contig 21307 bp, 22 predicted proteins | sample 1989551 | NCBI WGS metagenome assembly UOFZ01 (sample SAMEA4712198, study PRJEB27164) | hydrothermal vent metagenome | biome: marine basaltic hydrothermal vent biome; feature: marine hydrothermal vent; material: mineral | place: Pacific Ocean | collected 2011-06-14/2011-07-23 | depth 1691 m
ACCGGGCTTATGTCCGGTTTTTTTTTCGCCTGTAAGAATTAGCCAGTGGCAAGCAAGTTTGAAGCTGGAATTTTTATTGTTTCCACGCAATTAACGCACTAGACTTAAGTTTATTAGTACCTTAGAAATAATATTCCGCGCATTTTCTGGAAAATTATTTCGTTAAGGGGCTTATACCCCCAAGAGGGCACTGAAAAGAGTCTTGCGCTTTATCCAGGTTAGGGTTAATCAAGTAGGCGGTAGTTAGACGACCGTTTTTAGGTTTTAACAAGGAGATAGGGATATGAAGAAACTTGGGTGGGTTTTGCCGCTGTTGTTACTTAGTTCTATGTCAAACGCGGCGCAGGAAGTTAAAAATCTCAATACGTATATTGGGGGCGGCGCGGGGATTACCAAGGATCATATACTCAGTCAATATTATAATGAGACGGTCACCTCGGGCAAACTGTTTGCCGGTATGGCCTACAATACCTATAGTGGCATTGAAGCTTCCTATGCTTATCTTGGCAGTTTTGCCAACGATCAGGTTACGGAGGATGCGCTGGCATTTAACTTGGTGGCTTTTGTGCCATTGGCTGAGAACATCAGGATGATCGTCAAGGGTGGGATTTATTATTATAAACTTGACGTGTCTTCTACGGTGACCGATGACAATGATATCACCTACGGTATAGGCCTGAAGTACAACCTTGATTATCATTCGGCGTTACGCGGCGAATGGGAACGCTATAAAAATTTGGGGGGCAGTGACGTGGATATGTTGTCGCTCAGCTATAGTTACCGGTTTGGTCGACATTGACGCTACTTGATTAAGGAAACTCTGATTAATTCCGTTCGCCCCGAGCCCTTCGGTGTTACTCAGGAGAGCCTTGTCGAGGGGTTCAACACGTAACACGATGATTTTACGATTGTTCCCGTTCATGGTTCGACAAGCTCACCACGAACGGTGGAATTAATCAGAGTTTCCTTAACCTGTATAACTCAACGGGGAGTTATAATGATTTTGCTGTTTACTGACTATGGTTGGCAGGCTGCTTATGTTGGCCAACTTAAGGCGGCGATCTACACTGTTTCAAGAGCGGCAGCAGTGATCGATCTGCAGCATGATGCGCCAATCTTCAATCCTCGTGCTGCAGCTTATCTATTGGCTTCCCTGATCGATTTTCTTCCTGCTGATGCGCTCATATTGGCCGTGGTCGATCCGGGGGTAGGGGATGTTGCCCGGCGACCGTTAGTCATGAAAGCCGATGGGCGTTACTATGTTGGCCCCGATAACGGTATCTTCAACGTTATAGCCAAACAGGCTAGTCGAGTAGAATTCTGGCGTATTGACTGGCAACCGTCAGGATTGACAAAAACTTTTCATGGCAGGGATTTGTTTGCACCGGTTGCCGCCATGCTAGATCAGGGTGACAAACCTGAACTGGCGCGGCTAGAAGCCGAGAAAATTGGTTTTTCTGACTGGTCATCTGAACTGGCTGAGGTCATCTATATTGATAATTTTGGCAATGTCATCAGCGGCTTAAAAGGCGCGAGTGTATCTACCGATATGCGTGTACATCTGGGCGAACGCGAAGTCTGCTACGCCGAAACGTTTTCCGCAGCTGGGGAAGGTGAAGGCTTCTGGCATATCAATGCCAATGGCCTGGTGGAAATCGCCGTCAACCAGGGTACGGCAGCATTGGCCTATAATCTCAAAATCGGCGATCCGGTTTATATGTATCAGACAGAAGTTTGAATAGATTGTAAATAACGCAGAGGACGCGGAAGCGCAGAGACGCAGAGTTTTTTATTAAAGTTAGGCAACATGCGATATAACTTACGGCTTATGCTAAATTCAGATTTTATAGATGTAATTTAGCACGATTAAAAATAATCATCTCCGCGTCCTCTGCGTTAAAATATACAGCCATCAACTTGCACGCTGTTTTTCCAGCAATGGTTTCAGGTAATGCCCGGTATGTGAATCCGGGTGTGCGGCGACCTCTTCCGGGGTGCCGGCACAAACAATCTCGCCACCCTTGTTGCCGCCCTCCGGGCCCAGGTCGATGACCCAGTCTACGGTTTTTATTACATCCAGGTTGTGCTCGATGATGATAATGGTATTGCCATGATCGCGCAGTCGGTGCAATACCTGCAGCAGTTGCTCAATGTCGTGAAAGTGCAGACCGGTGGTCGGTTCATCAAGGATGTAAAGGGTATTGCCGGTATCGCGCTTGGATAGTTCCCGCGCAAGCTTGATGCGTTGCGCTTCGCCACCGGAGAGGGTGGTAGCGTTCTGCCCCAGACGGATATAACTCAGACCCACATCCAGCAGGGTTTGCAATTTTCGACGAATGGGCGGGATGGCGTCAAAGAAGGTTAGGGCATCTTCCACCGTAAGGTCCAGCACTTCATAGATGGTCTTGCCCTTGTATTTGATCTCCAGGGTTTCACGGTTGTAACGCTTACTTTTACATATATCACAGGGCACGTAGATGTCCGGCAGAAAATGCATTTCCACCTTGATCACGCCATCGCCCTGGCAGGCTTCACAACGTCCGCCCTTGACGTTGAAACTGAAGCGTCCCGGGGTGTAACCGCGGGCACGGGCTTCCGGGGTACCTGCGAATAACTCGCGAATGGGGGTAAATAACTGGGTATAGGTAGCCGGGTTGGAGCGTGGCGTGCGCCCGATTGGGCTTTGATCGATGTCGACTACCTTGTCGAATTGTTCCAGCCCGCTGATGCCCTCACAGGGTGCGGGTTCGGTGCTGGCCTGGTTAATTTGTGCTGCCGCATGGCGGTAAAGGGTGTCGTTAATCAGGGTGGATTTGCCAGAGCCTGATACGCCGGTAATGGCAGTCATCAGCCCCATCGGGATGCGCACATTCACCTGCTTCAAATTGTTACCGCTGGCCTTGTGGATGCTCAGCATGCGATCGGGATCGCAGAGCGTACGTTGTGGCGGTATGCTGATATTCTTTTTACCGCAAAGATACTGACCGGTGAGCGAGTCGGGCGTTGCCATAATCTCGGCCGGGGTACCCTGGGCAATGATTTTGCCGCCGTGGATGCCAGCGCCGGGGCCAATATCCACCACATGATCAGCGCTTAAAATAGCTTCCTCATCGTGTTCGACTACGATCACGGTGTTGCCCAGATCGCGCAAATAGGTGAGGGTACTGAGCAGGCGGGTATTGTCGCGCTGATGCAGGCCGATGGACGGTTCGTCCAGTACGTACATGACGCCAACCAGGCCCGCGCCAATCTGGCTGGCGAGACGGATGCGTTGGGCTTCGCCGCCGGAAAGAGTATCGGCTCCGCGTTCCAGGGTCAGGTAGTCGAGGCCGACATTGACCAGAAACTCCAGACGTTGAACAATTTCCTTAACAATCTTTTTAGCAATCGCGCCGCGATGACCGGGCAGGCGCAGAGTCTGAAAAAAGCTGTGCGCCACATCGATAGGCAGGGCGCTGATTTGCGGTAGAGTGCTTTCAGCAATGAAGACATGACGTGCAGTACGGTTGAGACGTGTTCCCTGACAGTCCGGACAGGCCTGTTGGCTGAGATACTTGGCCAGCTCCTCGCGTACCACGTTGGACTCGGTTTCACGGTAACGACGTTGCATATTGTTGATAATACCTTCGAAGGTTTGTACCTTGCGGTATTCTCCGCCGCGGTCATTGAAATAGGTGAACTCGATTTCTTCTTCACCGCTGCCATACAGAATCAGCGTTTTAATTTTTTCCGGCAGGGCCTCGAACGGCGTATCCATATCGAAGTCATAGTGTTTCGCCAGTGATCGCAGTAACTGAAAATAATAGACATTGCGTCGATCCCAGCCACGCACCGCACCGCTGCTAAGTCCCAGTTCAGGGTGGCCCACTACTCGTGCAGGATCAAAGAACTGTTTGTTACCCAGGCCATCGCAGCCTGGGCAGGCACCGGCCGGGTTATTGAAGGAAAACAGGCGCGGCTCCAGTTCGTTGAGAGAATAGCCGCAGCGTGGGCAGGCATAGCGTGCCGAAAAAACAAGATCTTCCTTTTCTGCATGCTCGCCAGCGTCGTTTACCATAAAAGCAATGCGTGCCACGCCATCAGTAAGATTGATGGCCGTTTCAAAGGAATCGGCCAGTCGGCTCTGAATATCTTCGCGCACCTTGAAACGATCTACCACCACTTCAATGGTATGTTTGCGATGCAGATCCAGTTTCGGCGCCTGATCCAGTTCGTAAACCTGGCCGTTGATGCGGGCGCGAATATAGCCTTCGGCGCGCAGCCGATCGAGAACCTGTTCATGTTCGCCTTTGCGGTTTTCGACCACGGGTGCCAGCAGCATCAGCTTGCTGCCCTCGGGCAGGGCCAGAACATGGTCGACCATCTGACTAACGGTCTGGGCATTCAGGGGCAGATCGTGATCCGGGCAACGGGGTTCGCCTGCGCGGGCGAACAACAGACGCAGATAGTCGTAGATCTCGGTGATGGTGCCGACTGTGGAGCGCGGGTTGTGGGAGGTGGATTTCTGTTCGATAGAGATGGCTGGTGACAGCCCTTCGATGTGATCGACATCGGGTTTTTCCATGACCGAAAGGAATTGCCGGGCATAGGCTGAGAGCGATTCGACATAGCGGCGCTGGCCTTCAGCGTAAATGGTGTCAAAGGCCAGTGATGACTTGCCCGAGCCTGACAGGCCAGTGATAACAATCAGTTTGTCACGGGGCAGGGTCAGATCGATATTTTGCAGGTTGTGGGTGCGGGCACCACGAATGTGTATGAAGTCCATCTTTGATTCTTTGTTAACAACGAACCTGCTAATATACGCTGTCTGTCGCTTGGCAGCCAAAGCAATTTTGATTTCTACAAGAATTTCCTTAAACGGAAAACTTCTCCCGCAGGCAGTTAGTTAATTGTTTTCAAAAAAATGTTAAACAAAACGCACGCTATTCAGTCCGAAAATATGACCCCGCGTGAGCGTCATGTTGCCATCTCGCTAGCAGGGATATTTTCTTCGCGCATGCTGGGATTATTCATGATCCTGCCGGTGTTTACCCTCTATACCCATGAGCTGAAAGGGTCGACCCTGTTTCTGGCAGGCGTTGCCATGGGTATTTACGGCCTGACCCAGGCACTGTTTCAGATCCCTCTGGGTATGTTATCTGATCGTATTGGTCGAAAGCCGGTAATTATTGGCGGTCTGTTGGTATTTGCCGCGGGTAGCGTACTGGCGGCATTGTCGACAAGCATCGATGGTGTGATTGCCGGGCGAGCCCTGCAGGGGACAGGTGCGATTGCCAGTGCAGTCATAGCGCTGGCGGCAGATTTGACCCGCGAAGAACACCGGGTCAAGGTCATGGCCCTGATTGGGGTCAGCATCGGTGTTTCCTTTGCCATCGCGATGGTGGCGGGACCTGTACTGCACGGCTGGTTTGGCGTGCCGGGTATTTTCTGGACCACGGCCCTGCTGGCGCTGGGGGGTATTCTCCTGGTTCGTTTTGCTGTGCCGAACCCGACTGTCAGCTCATTTCATCGCGACACGGAAATCGAAGTTGGCTGGTTCCTAAATGCGCTGCGCGACCGACAGTTGCTGCGCGTAGATGCAGGCATTTTCATTTTGCACCTTAATCTGATGGCATCATTTATTGTCATTCCCCGTATTCTGGAACATGGCCTGGGGATTCCTGGCGCTCATCATTGGCATATATACCTGCCTGTGATGGGTGTGGCGATGGTGGCCATCGTGCCCTTTATTATCATTGCCGAGAAAAAGCACAAAATTAAACAAATCATGATCGGCGCCATCGGCACATTGATTTTGGCGGAATGGGGCATGAGCCGACTGGATGGCAGCCTCAGTGGAATGGTGTTGATGCTGTTGTTGTTTTTTACCGCTTTTAATCTGCTGGAGGCCACCCTGCCATCCCTGATTGCCAAACTGGCACCGGCAGCGCACAAGGGCACGGCGATGGGGGTGTATACGACCTCCCAGTTTCTGGGCGTGTTTGCAGGCGGCATGAGCGGTGGCTGGATCAGTGGTCACCTGAGCAACGAGGCCGTTTTCATGTTTAATGGCAGTATCACTCTGATTTGGCTGTTACTGGCTGCGAGCATGAAAAGTCCGCGTTATTTCAGTTCCCAACTATTGAATGTGGGAACCATCACGGAGTCCGCAGCACAGAAGCTGGCGCAGCAATTGGCGACCATTCGTGGAGTGGAAGAGGCTATGATTATAGCTGAGGATGGCGTAGCCTATCTCAAGGTGGACAAGGCGAATCTGGACACGGACGCGCTGTATGCTTTTTCCCGAACAGAAGAGTAAACTTACTTTATGAATCAACGAAATAGATAAAAATTACAGGAGAATGTTATGGCACGGGGAGTAAACAAGGTTATCTTGATTGGCAATCTGGGGAAGGATCCTGAGGTAAAGTATGCCGCAAATGGTAATGCCGTTGCCAATATTACGCTTGCGACCAGTGAGTCCTGGAAAGACAAGAATACCGGTGAGCAGGTTGATAAAACCGAGTGGCATCGGGTGGTGTTTTTCCGTCGTCTGGCCGAGATCGCCGGAGAGTATCTGAAAAAAGGCTCCAAGGTGTATATCGAAGGCAAGTTGCAGACGCGTAAATGGCAGGATCAAAATGGCCAGGATCGTTATACCACTGAGGTTGTTGCCAATGAGATGCAGATGCTGGATTCACGCGGTGGCAGCGCCAGTTTCGACCAGGGCGGCTACAATCAGAGCGCAGCCCCAGCCCAGTCTCAGGCCCAGCCCGCGCCTCAGCAGCAGGCCACGGCCCCTGCCGGAGATTTTGATGATGATATACCGTTCTGATTCCGGGCGTGCATAAAGAATAAAAAAACCCCTGCTAACAGGGGTTTTTTTATGGGATTTCAGATTCAGGAACTTCGTTATTGATGCACGTATCTGCCTAGGTTTCTTTTTGCGAGGGCTGTTTAGCTATACGGGCAAGCTTTAATAACAGCAATACGGCGGGCGTACCGTGCAGGAACAGGTCGAAAATATCAATCGGGCGCTGTAGTTCGCCGCTGAACAGCAAATGGAGTTTCTCCCACAAATGCGGCTGTGCGCCAAATGGCGCCAGTCCCATGAACAGGGCGATGAAAAGAAGCGGAAACAGGGGTAATTTATCCAGCCAGTTCATAGTTTTTTTATGACAGGTATTTGATAGCCGGAATGTATAAAATCCCGGAATCATGTATTAAAGTGTATTGTTGAATAGCAGAATAACCGGAGCCGTCTATGCATGCAACTTTGCCGCTGCTGAAAGAAACTGATTTCCCCGCCATCCAGCGTAACCGGCTGGAAATCCTGCAGGTCAATCTTGGTTATGTCTGCAATCAGCAATGTCTGCATTGTCATGTTAATGCAGGACCGAAACGCCGGGAGAGCATGTCCTCTGAAAATATCGAGCAGGTACTGGACTTTATCGATCGTTCAGCATTGAATAAGCTGGATCTGACCGGCGGCGCGCCTGAGCTGAACCCGCATTTCCGCTATCTGGTCGAGCAGGCCCGGGCGCGCGGGGTGCATGTTATGGACCGCTGTAACCTGAGTGTCCTGCTGGAGCCGGGCCAGGAGGCTCTGGCGGCCTTTCTGGCCCGTCAGCAGGTCGAGATTGTGGCCTCACTGCCCTGTTACCTGAAGGAAAATGTGGATGGTCAGCGCGGCAAGGGCGTCTATGAGGCGAGCATCAAAGGCCTGAAAAAACTCAATGCTCTGGGCTATGGGCAGGCAGGTTCCGGGCTGTTGTTGAATCTGGTGTACAATCCCACCGGGGCGTTTTTGCCGCCGTCACAGAATCAGCTTGAAGAAAATTATAAACGAGAACTGGAGAATCGTTTTGGAATCCAGTTTAACGCCTTGTTGACGCTGGCCAATATGCCGATTCAGCGTTTTGGCAGCATGCTGATTTCCAAAGGCGGTTTTGATGAATATATGACCCTGCTGAAAGCGGCGCACCGGGATGATAACCTGCATACGGTTATGTGCCGCAGCCTGATTAGCATTGACTGGCAGGGCTATGTCTATGATTGCGACTTCAACCAGATGCTGGATCTGCCGCTGCGATCTTCAGGAAAATCACGCCAGCATTTGCGCGAGCTGAATCATACTCAGCTGAGCGGTTTGCCGATTGTGGTGGCGGATCACTGCTATGGCTGTACTGCCGGTCAGGGCAGCAGTTGTGGCGGGGCTTTGACGGGCTGAACGATCAGTCGCGGGTAGCTAGTGGCGAGTTGCTGGGAAAATAGCTATGTCCGTTATCCGTCGCAGAAAGGAGGAGGGCTTCCTTCGGCAGGGCTCAGGACGAACGGTGGCTTTGAACGTGAATGGTGGATATTAGTTAAAATAAAGTTGGCGTAATGTATCCAGCTGTTCACTGGCGGCCTCAATAGCCTGCGGGATTTGTTCACGCTGCAGTTGCGCCATGTTCCAGATATTCTCGGCGACATCCAGTTTTTTCATGACGCTGTCACAGTCAAAGTCGAGCATCTGGGCAACGGCGTTGGCGATGTAGATAAGCGCCACTTCCTGCTGGTGGGCGGGCGCGTTTTCAGGTTCATGATGCCAGGCAATCACGGCTTCTATATGTGCCGGTAGGTGCCAGGCGCGCGCCAGCTCGGCACCGACCTGAGTATGGTTGGTACCCAACCGTTCCTGTTCGGCGGCGACCATAGTGAGTGGTGACTCACCTTCGATAGTGCGCAGGATGATTTCATGCATCTCCTGCGGATAGCGGTTGAACAGAATCAGCTGGCCGACATCATGCAGCAGGCCGGCGATAAACACCGCATCGGCATCCAGTGCGGTGTGTTTTGCCAGCGTTTGCCCGAGTACGCCGCAGTAAAGGCTGTGTTGCCAGAAGTCGTCAACGGCAATGATGTCCACTGGAATGCCATCGAAGGCTTTGGTGGCCGAGGCGGAGAGTACAATATCCCGAATTTTGTTAATCCCAAGCACCGCGATGGCGCGGGTAACGGTGCTGACTTCGGTCGAGAAGCCGTAGAAAGGGCTGTTGGCAATGCCCAGCAGGCGCACCGCCAGGGCCGGATCCTGGTTGATGAGTTGGCCGATACTGTCAATGTCACAGTCAGGATCATTGACCATTTCGTTAATGCGTAAAGTGATTTCCGGCAGGGAAACCAGTTCTTGGTAGTCGCGGATCAGTTGTTCGGCCAGATTATCCATGGGGTACGCTGCCTTATGGCGTTTACAGATCCCCTATATCGGCAGGCGACGGCGCTTGTTTAGCTGGCGGATGGTTTTAGCGCTAAACTGTGAGTTGCATCTATAGTTTTTAAGTTGTTGAAAAAATAGGTGTTATTTTTTTGTGTGTAAAGTGGTGAACGGGTGCGGTTGTCTATTATCATTCCAGTGCTAAATGAGGCCGCTGAAATCGCACACTGTCTGTCGTTATTGCAGGCTTATCGCAATGCGGGGCATGAGCTTATTCTTGCTGATGGCGGCAGCATCGATGCTGTTTTGCGCCTGGCGCAGGGGCGGGTTGATAAAATCATACACGCCGAAAGAGGCCGTGCACGGCAGATGAATGCCGCTGCCGAGCAGGCGCGGGGCGATGTACTGCTGTTCCTGCATGCCGACACCCGCCTGCCCGAGAATGCCGACAGGCTGATTCGTGAGGCGCTGGAAACAGGGCGGATCTGGGGTCGTTTTGATGTACGCTTATCTGGCCAGGCGTGGTCCCTGCGCGTCATCGAAACGTTGATGAACTGGCGTTCCTGTCTTAGCGGAATTGCGACCGGGGATCAGGCCATGTTTGTGTTACGTGAGGCCTTTGTGCAGCTGGGGGGATTCGCCGATATTCCTCTGATGGAGGATATCGAATTGAGTCGGCGGCTGAAAAAAATATCTGCGCCCTGTTGCCTGCGCACACGGGTCATCACTTCAAGTCGGCGCTGGGAGACGCAGGGTATCCTGCGCACAGTGTTGCTAATGTGGGGGTTGCGGCTGGCCTGGTTTCTTGGTGTTTCAGCGGCGCGGCTGCAGAAAATCTATTATCGTTGATACTGGCGAACGGATTTCTGTCATTCTCATGTCTTATCGTTACCCCGATGCCCGTATTTTGATTTTCAGCAAAGCGCCGTTAGCGGGCCGAGCCAAGACCCGCCTGATTCCGCAACTCGGCGAACAGGGCGCAGCCGAATTTTCTGCTGATCTGACCCGGTATATGGTGCAGCAGGCAGCAGCCAGCCAGCTATGTCCCTTGCAGCTCTGGTGTGAGCCGGACGACCGACATGAATTGTTTCAGGAACTGCGTTCGGCCTATGGCGTGGAGCTGAAACAACAGCAGGGATCTGATCTGGGGATACGTATGCGTCATGCGCTGGCCGCTGAATTATCCGCTAGAAAAATGGTCGTACTCATCGGCAGTGACTGTCCGGCTATCTCAGCGGACTATCTTGAACAGGCTTTGCAATTATTGGCTAAGGGTATCTCCTGTGTGCTGGGACCGGCAGAGGATGGCGGCTATGTGCTGGTGGGCCAGTCAGTATTGGATACTGATATGTTTGAAAATGTGAATTGGGGGACATCCGAGGTATTGCAACAAACACGCCAGCGACTGCGCAAGGCGGGTCGGGACTGGTCGGAACTGGCAACCCTGTGGGATGTGGATCGTGCCGGGGATATTGCGCGTGCGCGTAATCTTATGGCTCAACGGCAGCCATGACACGCGGCTATTGATTTGAGTTTCGCCAGACTTTATTAAAAATGTATTATTTGGTCTCGTTAACAGAGGAAGCCTCACTATGAAACCGCTCGCTATTTTATTTTTCGCCACCCTGTTGCTCATGGGCTGTAGCCAGGAACAGCAGAACAAGATCTCCCGCCTGGGTGTGACCTGGCTGGAGGGGGATTACACCGTAACCTATGCCGCAGGTAATCACGTCAAGAGCTGGACCGTGCTGGACGGCAAGGTCACGTCTGAACCCAACAAGGGTTATTATTATTTCTGGGCAAAAAATAAAAATGGCAAGAAGGTATATGTGCAAACACCGATTAGCCGCACCTATATTGAAGGGATAAAATAAATTGTTGCCAGCTTGCGCTATCGTTTATTCAGTTTTTTCTTAACCAGTCCATGGCGGCATTGATAAGCTGCAGTTTGCTCTTGTCGCCGCCGCGATCGGGGTGATGTTGCATCACCAGTTGGCGCCAGGTTTGTTTGATCGTATCGTCATCGACAGGATCACAGAGGCCAAGTTCATCTAAAGCGGTTTTACGTCCGTCATCCTTGTTCAGCCTGCGCCAGAAGGCAGCGAGCAGTTCATTTATCTCCGGCTCGCCGGTTGTTTCAAGATTATCCAGATCAAGGTAATAGTCGCGTAAGGGATCGTTGCGGCTGAGCGTTTGTTGGCCAACGCGATAAGGCCATAAGCGGATCAGCAAAGGTTCAATTTCAATATGTCCCTGCTGTTGTTGCCAGAGCTGATCCCGCAGTCGATAGAGCGCATGGAAAAGGATAAAATGACACTGAAACAGGGCCAGGGGTTCATGTAACTGAGCATGGGGCAGAAGGTCATCATCCTGAGCCTGCAACTGCCGGATGAGGCTATGCTCATTAATCCCGTCAGGGCAGGCGCGAAGCTGTTGCTCAAGTTGTTGCTGCAGACGCTGGATGGAGGGATAGAACATGAAGTTCATTCATGCCTTTGACGTGTGTCAGGAATCCTGGTTGCGACTGATTTTGTCGATAGGAATGACCACCGTGGTTTTGGGCTCATCAACATAACGGGGGCGCATCGTTGTCTCCCGGCCTTCGCCTTTTGCCAGTTCGAATTCGCGTGCGCTGATCAGCGCCAGGCAGTCACGGATATTGGTAATGGTATTTTCGCTCAAGGGATGTTTGAGTCCCGGTTTGGTATAGGTGTCGCGCGCGACATCGGTTAGAACCTTGCGCATAACTTCAAGAATCTGGGCTTCTTTGGAAAGGCTGTCATTACTCATGTTATTTGTCCGCTATTAATTTCTCATCCTGATCTTAACAGATTTAGTTTGCCGGGGGCGATGTCTGACATACTTGCCCTCGTAGCCGCATTAGTTTTAGTACCTTAGAAATCATTTTCCGCGTATTTTGCAGAAAATTATTTTGTAAAGGTACTTATACCCCCCCAAGGGAGCACTGAAAAGAGTCTTGTTGTTTGTCCAGGTTAGGGTTAATTAATCGGCAAGCATTTCGCGCAGATTGGCAAGATGTGCCTGGCCCCGTTGTAGGCGTTCTTGTGGATCCATTTTTACCCCTTCGCCGGTCCATTGCAGATCTTCACTGGGTAGCTCGTCAATGAATCGGCTGGGTGTGCAGTCAGTGATTTCTCCGTAACGTTTTCTTTTTTGCGCGAAGCTTAGAGTCAGGTTTTTCTGTGCGCGAGTGATGCCGACGTAGGCTAGTCGACGCTCTTCTTCAATATTGTCATCTTCAATGCTGTTGCGATGAGGCAGCAGCTCTTCTTCCATACCGACAAGATAGACATTGGGGAATTCCAGCCCCTTGGCGGCATGCAGGGTCATTAAACTTACCTGGTCGCCGCGATCATCTTCATTTTCCCGGTCCAGTGTATCGAGCAGGGTGAGCCGGGCAATCAGTTCGCCTAAACTGGCTTCGGGAGTCGTTTTGGCCATGCGGGCTATCCAGCTGATGAGTTCCTGGATATTACCGATGCGCCGGTTAGCCTGTGCTTCATCTTTGCTGTTATCCAGCAACCACTGATCGTAATCAATGTTGCGCAGCATGAGATTGATGGTTTCCACCGGCTCATCATTTTCCGCTTTATTGGCCAACGTCAGTATCCAGTCACAAAAGGTATGCAGGCGTTCAGCCGCGCGCGCAGACAGATGTTGTGTCAGCCCCAGTTCAAAACAGGCGTTGAACAGGCTGCTGTTGCGTTCACTGGCGTAGAGGGATAGCTTTTCAAGTGTGCTCGGGCCAATTTCTCTGCGTGGTGTGTTGATGATGCGCACGAATGCATTGTCGTCTTCGGGATTGGCCAGCAGACGCAGGTAGGACATGATGTCCTTGACTTCCGCATAGGCAAAGAAAGAGGTGCCACCGCTCAAATAATAGGGAATATCATGTTCCCTTAGGGCCCGTTCGAACAGGCGGGACTGGTGATTACCGCGATAGAGTATGGCGTAGTCTTTGAACTTTGTGCGATTGACGAATTTATGATGCAGAAGTTCGGATATGATTTGCTCTGCTTCGGCTTCTTCGTTGGCAACGCGTATAACACGGATGGGATCGCCGTGGCCCAGATCGCTCCAGAGTTTTTTCTCAAAGATATGCGGGTTATTGGCAATCAGGGTGTTGGCGGCATGCAGAATCCGGCGGGTGGAACGATAATTCTGTTCCAGCTTGATGATTTCAAGGTTGGGGAAATCCTCTTTCAGCAGGGCCATATTTTCCGGCTGGGCACCACGCCAGGTGTAGATGGACTGATCGTCGTCGCCCACCACGGTAAGGTTGCCGCGTACCCCGGTAAGCATTTTAACCAGCTCGTACTGGGCGGTATTGGTGTCCTGGTATTCATCCACCAGTAAATAGCGGATGCGGTTTTGCCAGCGTTCAAGGACCTCGGAATGTTCGCGAAAGAGCAGGGCCGGAAGCATGATTAAATCATCAAAGTCGACGGCATTATAGGTTTTTAAATGATGATTATATTGTTGGTATAAAGTGGCGGCGGTGCTTAAAACGGGATCGCCGTCAGCGTCTTTTAGCGCCTGATCCGGTTGAATGAAGGCGCTTTTCCAGTTTGAAATTTGCCACAGGTTTTTTTCTGCCTGATTACCATGATCACCAAAGGCTTTTTTCATCAATTCCTTGAGCAGGGCCACACTATCGGTATTGTCGTAGATGGAAAAGCCCGCCTTGTATCCCAGTATTTCAAGCTCACGGCGAATGATATCCAGGCCGAGAGTATGAAAAGTTGAGACCCGCAGTCCCTTGCCCTGATTTTTTTCCAGTAGTTTTTTTACCCGCCCTTTCATTTCGCGGGCGGCTTTGTTGGTAAAGGTAACTGCGGCGATATTGCGCGGATCAATGCCGCAGCTCTGAATCAGATAGGCAATTTTCTGGGTAATCACCCGGGTTTTGCCACTGCCCGCGCCGGCCAGGACCAGTGAGGGACCATCGAGGTGTTTAACTGCGGCTAACTGGCGGGGGTTGAGACTGGCTTGCATGAGATTGGGGATTCATCGCTAAAGCACCATTGTAGGCCCTGGCCTGTGAAAGGTCGAGATTGACATTTATGGAAAAATTGTTTGCCGGGCGGATGCCGAAAAAACGGGTGCATCTGTATTTAAGATGCACCCGTGGTTCAGATTTAGATGTGATGACTGAATCGAAGGTGGGGTGTGTCCGCCGTGAGGTCGGTGAAATCTTCGCCACTCAAATGCACCAGCTCGGTATGGTCGCCGGCTTCAAAATAAATCTCGTCACATTCGTTCAGACTGTCATCGATAACAGCGTCATAGCCAAAGGCTTTGACCATCGGCGGGATGGCGCCTGTGGCGCAGTCTTCGAACATATCCCTGATTTCATTTTCACTGGCGAGTTGCAGATCACGTCCCAGTTCTTCGCTCAGGGTTTCGATTTCGACCTTATGGGTAGCAGGCAGTACGGCCATTAGATAACCGGCCTCATCTTCCAGGACGACACATTTAGCCAGTTTCTCGCCAGGAATATGTGCCGCCTCAGCTGTGCGCATGCTGCCGCTTATCCAGGCGTGGTGTACCAGCTCGTAATCCACGCCTTCCCACTCCAGGTATTCCAGTAAAGAGATCGACATTGCCATAATTACGTCCTCCAGTTTCGTCCCGGATGTTGTCCGTGGTACCTACAACTATAGACGAGTATGTCATTTATGCGGGATGTTTTAGCAAAATAACCCATAAAAATGCTGAGATTTTATTTGGGGGTACTGGTTAAGGCCATTAAGACGATGTGTGTCGGTAGCCAATGGCCTCGGCCAGGTGTGACGGCTGGATATGATCGGCCTCGGCCAGATCGGCAATGGTGCGGGCCACCTTGAGGATTCGATGGTAGGCGCGGGCAGACAGATTGAGTTGTTGGTTGGCTCGCGCAATCAGGGCATCGCCGGCCTGGTTGATAGCACAGAAGGTTTCGATATCCCGGTTATCGAGACAGTTATTTGGACATGGGCTGCGTTTGAGTTGGCGCTCGCGCGCCTGCTGCACCCGCTTGCGAACCGTCGCACTGTTTTCTTCCGGGCTGTTTTTTTTCAGAACCTCCAGTGGCACGGCCGATACCTCGATATGCATATCGATGCGATCCAGTAAGGGGCCAGATATCCTGCTTTGATAACGCCGAATACGTTCCGGGCTGCAATGGCAACGTCCATTATTCTGGCCGTAATAGCCGCAGGGGCAGGGGTTCATGGCGCTGATCAGCTGGAAGCGGGCCGGAAACTCAGCCTGATGCGCGGCGCGTGAGATCGTGATCAGACCGGATTCCAGCGGTTCGCGCAGCACTTCCAGCACCCGGCGATCAAATTCCGGTAATTCGTCCAGAAACAGTACGCCGTTGTGGGCAAGGGAGATTTCCCCCGGGCGCGGTTGACTGCCACCGCCGACCAGGGCGACAGCCGAGGCGGTGTGGTGGGGGGCGCGAAACGGGCGTTGTTTCCAGTTGCTGATGGAAAAACCCAGGGAACTGACGGAATAAACCGTGGCACTCTGTATGGCCTCTTCTTCTCCCATGTTCGGCATAATCCCTGGCAGACGGCTGGCGAGCATGGTTTTTCCGGCCCCAGGGGGACCGATCATCAGCAGGCTGTGCCCGCCTGCGGCAGCGATTTCAAGCGCTCGTCTGGCGTGGGGCTGGTCTTTCACATCGGCAAAATCGGGATATTGAGCGGGCCTTGTTTCGAGTGTCGGTGGCTGGAAGGAGAGTGTTTGCTGGCCGGTGAGATGGGCGCAGACATCCAGCAAATGATGGGCTGGGATAACCTCTATATCTGAAACCAGAGTAGCTTCATCGGCATTGGCGCTGGGCAAGACCAGTTTGCGCTGCATCTTGCGGGTATGGAGTGCTGCGGCCAGTATGCCGCGCACGGGTCGCAGCTCACCGGAAAGGGCCAGTTCGCCAAAAAATTCGTAGTCAGCGAGTTGCTGTTGAGGAATCTGCCGGGAGGCGGCGAGAATGCCGAGCGCGATGGCCAGATCGAAACGGCCGCTGCCCTTGGGCAGATCGGCTGGGGCAAGATTGATGGTGATGCGCCGGGCGGGAAATTCGAAATGGCTGTTGAGCAGGGCGGCGCGCACCCGATCCTTGCTCTCCTTGACCTCGGTGTCAGGCAGGCCGACGATAGACAGGGCCGGCAGGCCATTGGCCAGATGGGTTTCAACGTGAACCAGGGGCGCTTCAATGCCGCATTGCGCGCGGCTGTAGATGACGGCGAGAGACATGATTTTCTTCCTTGAAAAACAACAGGCTCGAGAGTAAAGGGAAAAGAGTCAGGATACAAGATAGAGGGGGCGGCGGGTAATTTCATGCCGCCTGGAATTTCTCTACCTTTATGTCTGTATCTTGTTTTTTTCCTCTATTTCTTTCACCTGTTTCTCCAGCGCCTCCAGTCGACTGCGGGTGCGGATCAAAACGTCATGCTGGATATCAAATTCCTCTCGCGTGACCAGATCCATTTTTCGCAAGGTACTCTTAACCGCCGCGCGAATGTTTTGTTCCACGTCCCGGCCAAGTGTGCTTAGGCCGCTGGGTAGGCCCGCCATAATGCGATCAATCATACTGTCGAGATTATCGTTTTTTATCATTGTCGATACCTTTATTTATTTTAATCATTATAGTGTGAGTTGCTTTTTGATAATATAGTCCAAACCTGTTTTTATAAATCAGAGGGGAGTTTTTATTATGCAGTATAGCCAATACCTGCTTGCCAGTTTATTCGTTACCAGTAGTCTGCTGGCCAGTCCATCGCATGCTGCGCAGGAAGATTATCAGTTAAGCGCCAATTTTGGCGCAACCTCGAACTACATCTGGCGTGGAGTGAGTCGTTCAAACAATATGGCCGCGGCTTCGGGTGGGGTGGACTACAACAACAAGAAAGGGGCCTATGCTGGCGTCTGGAGTTCCAGTATGGCAGGCGGGGATTATGAGCTGGATTTTTATGGTGGTTATAGCGGCAAGACAAAATCGAGCAAATATGATGCTGGTTTGATCATGTATAACTACCCGGGGGGCAGTAACTACCAGGATACTACCGAGGCTTACCTGAATATGGATTTCAGCGTCATGACCCTGCAGGCAGCGCTAACGCTGAGCAAGCAGGGAACCAGCCGGCCCAATGATATCTACCTGAGTGCGGCAACGGAGCTGGAACTGAAAAAAGGACTGGCCCTGACTTTATTGGTGGGGACTTATCAGTTTGATGATCCTGCTTATGAAAGTTATTTCCACGCCAGAGCCGCCATCACCAAAGGCGAATTCAGCTTTGCGCTGGATAAGAATAATAAGTCCAGGCCGGGCAATGCCGGGGATATTCATTTTGCCGCATCCTGGTCGCGTGCTTTTGATTTATAAATCCCAGGGGGGAAGGTCGGTCAAAATAGATATTCTTATCGAGTTGATTAGATTTAAGCCCTGACCTGGATAAACCACAATATAAGTACCTTCACGAAATAATTTTCTACAAAATGCGTAGAAAATTATTTCTAAGGTTCTAAATCAAAAAAAGCCTGTCTTAAGACAGGCTTTTTTTGTGGGGGAATTGCTCGAAAATGGTGCGCTTCATCGCGGCACGGTGCCTGATGGTGCGCAAAAACGGTGCGCTTTTTGAGTTGGTATCTCCAAGTGATTGAAATATATCTGTAACTATTGCTGGCATGGGGCGTGCAATAGTGGCTTCCAGATATGATGTAAATTTTATGTTGAACGTGTCTAAAAACATTTTAGGGGAAAAATACATGATGAAAAAAACAACATTACTGGCTGTATCTGTTCTGGCTTCGGTTACTTTTGGCAGCAGCGTTGCACTCGCCGAATCACCACTGACGGCTAACATCGGCGTTACCAATGACTATCTTTTCCGTGGTTTGACCCAGACTGCGGATCAAGCTGCGGTACAGGGCGGGATTGATTATGCATTCAGCTCAGGTTTTTATGCGGGCACCTGGTTGTCCAATGTTGCCGCCCGTGGTGACAGCGGTGGTGGCGCAGGTTTTTATGGCACCAACGGCAACTATGAACAGGATCTGTATGGTGGTTATACTTTTGATGCGGGGCCAGTAGGCTTGGATCTGGGCTATATCAAATATATGTACCCGGTTGATTCCAGTAACAAACTGGATTATGACGAAGTTTATGTCAATGCCAGCTGGATGATGCTGAGCGCCAACGTCTCCTACACCGTTAGCAAGGAAGATAAATCTATTGTTGATAAGAATGATCTTTATTATTCCCTGAGTGCTGATTTTGATATTAAAGATGGCCTGATGCTGGGGCTACTGATTGGTAAATATGACTTCGCAGGCGGTTCTGCCTCGGATTATACCCATTACAAGGTTTCCTTGAGCAAGGATGACTTCACCTTTGCCTTTGAGAAAAATAATGCCAAGGCGGCTAGTTGGTGGACCGGTGTAGACGATAACCGCTTCACTGTATCCTGGGGCAAGAGCTTCGATCTGTAATTGAGTGTTGATACATTGCCCGCCTTGATCAGCGGGCAGTTTTATTTTGAACCCCCTGGGGTTTTATTGATTAACATAATGGTTAAGGAGGCAAAACCATGAAAATGGTTATGGCAATTATCAAGCCTTTCAAACTTGATGACGTGCGTGAAGCCCTGTCTGAAATTGGTGTACAGGGGATTACGGTAACGGAAGTCAAGGGTTTCGGGCGTCAGAAGGGGCACACCGAGCTTTATCGTGGTGCGGAATATGTCGTTGATTTTTTACCCAAGGTAAAAATTGAGGCGGTAGTCAAAGAGGATCTGGTAGACCAGGTTATCGAAGGCATTTCCAAGGCGGCCAATTCCGGCAAAATCGGCGACGGCAAGATTTTTGTTTTCGCTATTGAACAGGCGGTGCGCATTCGTACTGGTGAATCTGGCGAAGAAGCCTTGTAAGTCTGGGGGAATTAATAATGGAAAATCAAACTTTTCAATTGTTGTACGCGATGGGCGTTTTTTGCTTTCTGGCCATCGCTGCGCTGCTTATTATGAGAATACGCACACACACCATCATAAAGGGAGCCGTTGCTACAATGGCTACCCTGCTGTTGCCGGCGCTGGCGCTGGCGGATACCACCAGCAAACTTGATACAGGCGATACCGCCTGGATGCTTACCTCCACCGCCCTGGTGCTGTTCATGACCATTCCGGGGTTGTCACTGTTTTATGCGGGCATGGTGCGTGCGAAGAACTCCATGTCGGTGATGATGCAGTGTTTCGCCATTACCTGTCTGGTGACGTTGTTGTGGGTCATCTACGTCTACGGACTTGCCTTCGGCGACGGCGGTTCCATGCAACAGTGGATCGGCGGTTTCGGCAAGGCGTTCATGGCCACGGTGGGACGCGACACGCTCAGCGGAACGATCCCTGAGTCAGTATTCTCGATGTTTCAGCTCACCTTCGCCATTATCACCCCCGCGTTGATGGTCGGTGCCTTTGCTGAACGTATGAAATTCTCTGCCATGCTCTGGTTTATGGGGCTGTGGGTAACCTTTGTCTACGCGCCTGTCGCACACTGGGTGTGGGGCGGTGGCTGGTTGGGAGATATGGGTGCGCTGGACTTTGCTGGTGGCACCGTGGTGCATATCAACGCCGGTGTGGCTGGCCTGGTGGCGGCCCTGGTTATGGGTAAGCGCAAGGGATATCCCAGTACCGCGATGCCGCCTCACAGCCTGATGTTGACCGTAGTTGGAGCCGGCATGTTGTGGGTGGGCTGGTTTGGATTTAACGCCGGCAGCGAACTGGCTGCTGATGGTGTTGCGGGTATGGCCATGGCGGTCACTCAGATCGCTACTGCTGCCGCAGCACTCACCTGGATGTTTATCGAGTGGTTTGCCCACGGTAAGCCAAGCGTATTGGGTATTGTCTCCGGTGCCGTCGCGGGACTGGTTGCCATTACCCCGGCATCAGGCTTCGTTGGCCCCATGGGAGCCATCGCTATTGGCTTTGCATCCGGGCTGGTATGCTACCTGGCAGTTGCCAAGCTCAAACCGGCCATGGGCTATGATGATGCGCTCGATGCCTTTGGTGTACACGCCATTGGCGGCATTATCGGTGCTATCCTCACGGGTGTGTTTGTAGCCAAGGGGCTGGGCGGGACCGGTCTGGCTGAAGGCGTAACAATGGGCGGACAAGTTGGCACGCAGATCATTGCCGTGCTCGCGACGATAGTCTACGACGTCATCATCACCTTTATTTTGCTCAAGATTATCGACGCCCTCATCGGCCTGCGGGTATCCGAGGAAGCTGAGACGGAGGGTCTGGATATCGCCTTGCACGATGAACGCGGCTACAACCCCTAACCCGGGGCGTATGATATTCTCTTTAGTGCGGGCGCTTCGGCGCCCGTTTTTTGAGGCTCACCTGCCGGTTGACTAGTAGGGCGCAAATCCTCATACCAACTGGCTGGAACTGGAGGGCATGGATGACAACCCTTTACCGTATCCTGGGGCAAGAGCTTCGATCTGTAATTGAGTGCTGACACATTGCCCGCTTTATCTGGCAGGCAGTTTTATTTTTAATAACATACATAGTTAAGGAGGCAAAATTATGAAAATGGTAATGGCAATTATCAAGCCTTTCAAACTTGATGACGTGCGTGAAGCCCTGTCTGAAATTGGTGTGCAGGGAATTACGGTGACAGAAGTCAAGGGTTTTGGACGGCAGAAGGGTCACACCGAGCTTTATCGTGGTGCGGAATATGTCGTTGATTTTTTACCCAAGGTAAAGATTGAAGCGGTAGTCAAAGAGGATCTGGTAGATCAGGTAATCGAAGGTATTTCCAAGGCGGCCAATTCAGGCAAAATTGGTGATGGCAAAATTTTTGTCTTCGCTATCGAACAGGCGGTGCGTATTCGCACTGGTGAATCTGGCGAAGAAGCTTTGTAAGTTTAAGTTTGGGGGAGTTAAAAATGGAAAATCAAATTTTTCAATTGCAGTATGCTATGGACACCTTTTACTTTCTGGTAATGGGTGCCCTGGTTATGTGGATGGCGGCAGGTTTCGCCATGCTCGAAGCCGGTCTTGTGCGGGCTAAAAATACAACTGAAATTCTGACCAAGAACGTGGTCTTATATGCGATTGCCTGCAC
>UOFZ01000112.1_pt1 | contig 20204 bp, 16 predicted proteins | sample 1989551 | NCBI WGS metagenome assembly UOFZ01 (sample SAMEA4712198, study PRJEB27164) | hydrothermal vent metagenome | biome: marine basaltic hydrothermal vent biome; feature: marine hydrothermal vent; material: mineral | place: Pacific Ocean | collected 2011-06-14/2011-07-23 | depth 1691 m
GAGTGGACGAACAGGTTGGTGTGAACGCGCCGGGCAGGGCAAACAGAACCACGGTTTTACCCTTGAACAGCTCATCGCTGCTGACATCGACGAACTCGTCATTTTCTCGTGTTTTGAATATGACCGATGGGATTTTTGTACCTTCTTTGTTTTCTAACATGTTTTGTCTCCTGGTTGATTATCAATATCTGTTTGAATCTGGACGTCATTATGGTCATTTTTTATTGATAGGTGAAATCGTTATTTTGTATTATGGTGATAGGTATTATCAATCATTATCGGCTCACCGGTATTTTCACCCATTGATGGTTTACCCCGGATTATTTTGTGAAGCTGCTTATTCGGGTTTGGGGTACGGCTAATGTGAATGTACCCAGTGGAACCACCCGACGCTCTGTGAAGCACAAAATCAAACCGCCACAAGTAACAAACTGCATTTCGCATCACTTTTGATAGCATGATGTCAACACTCTTTGTGGCAGAGGATTAAATTTTATATTTTTTATTAAGAATATGTACGTTTGTGATACAAAGTCTGATTATTAAACACGCCTTTTTCTGTCTTTATCTCTAAAGTTTTTTCTCACCTTAGCCGCTATACCCACACAATATGAAGTATTACTCCCCCCCAAAAAAAACATTTAAATATCCGAGAGAGAGCTATGAAATATTTTAATTTATTCTTCATTTCCATCACCCTGCTTATCACCACTCCACTGGCCTATGCGGGCAAGGTTTCACCGCAAACGGTTGAGGGTGCGACAACGATTGATACGGCAGCAGCCAAGAAACTATTTGACGATGGTGTCATATTTATTGATGTACGCAAAGATAAGGACTGGGAGGCTGGTCGTATTCCTGATGCCGTGCATATCGAGTTAAAAAAAGTCCTCTCGGCTGAAACCTTGGGAAAAGAAGTTAAAAAAGATGAGCCAGTGGTGTTCTATTGTAACGGTGCAGGCTGTATGCGTAGCAGCAAGGCTAGCGCCAAAGCTGTCAGTTGGGGGTTCACAAAAGTACATTATTATCGGCTTGGTTTTCCAGCCTGGAAAGCAACCGGGTACCCAACGGAATAAATAAAAAATTTCACCTGAGGTGTATGATGACGTTACGTGCCCGTATTACTCTGGTAGGTATTTCTGTTACTTTATTGGTGGCCCTTGCCCTGATTATTACCAGTCAGGTATCGCAACAACAAATAGAAAATCGCTTTGCCAGTGCAACCATCAATGGCAAAGCCGCTTTATGGAAAAAAATCATTGCAGGGCAACTGCAAGCCATGGTGGTCGGGACCACGAATTTGTCCAGGGATCGCTCTACGCGTAAAGCCTTGAAGTCGGGTGATAACACTACCCTGGCCGAAAGTGCAAAAACAACCTTTAATCTTCTAAGTGCTGAAAAAATACTAACGCGTATGCAAATTATTAATTTAAAGCATGAAGTCGTGTTTTCAGCGCCCAATTATTATAACGGTTCAACGAACAAAGCATTGTTCAAACAGGCCCTTGACTCCGGTAAAATAATACGCGGTCTTGAACGAGATGATGACGGTAAATTAATTGCTGAAATTGCCTTTCCTCTATTTATGCGCGGGAAAGTTATCGGTGTGGGCATTTATTTAAAAGATTTGAACACAGCCATCAGTGACTTTAAAATTAATGATAATTCTGAAGTCTTTATTGTCTCAGCCAAAGGCCAGATTGAATATGCGACCGACAAGGCGCTGTATACACATTTGAATATTACATTACCGAAGTTGGGCGGCAATAAAGTGGGGGTTGCCAGATGGAATAAGCAGGTTTTTTCCAGCGCTATTTTACCAATCACCCGTGTGGATGGGAAACCATTGGCTCATTTGATCACGGTAAATGATTTCACCCAAAGTTATGCGACGCAAACAAATTTCAAGCGTATGGCTTATGCCATTACGGCACTAGTACTGCTGGTCGCTATGCTAGGGTTATTTTATTATATGAAGCATGTTTTAAACCCGCTTAAAGGCGCGGTTGCCAATTTACAATCTATTGCTGATGGTGATTTAACGATTGATATCGACGTTAGAACCAATGATGAAATCGGTCAACTAAAAGCTGCAATGCAATCCATGGTTAGGCAACTCAATATGATGGTTGAAAAAATCAACCATATCACAGGACAATTATCAACTTCATCCACCAGCATGCATAACGTTACACAGGAAACCAACAGTAATGTTAATAAGCAGCAATCAGGGTTGGAATATATCGCCACTGCCATGAATGAAATGACCTCCACGGTTCAGGAAGTCGCACATAACGCATCCCAGGCAGCCGCTGCCGCTGCTAATGCAGATAATGAATCACGGGCGGGTTTTGCTCTGGTTGATGATACGATTAAATCAATTGATGAGTTAACATCTGAAGTTAAAAATACCAGCACCGTTATCAATACACTTAAAGATAACAGTGAAGACATCAGTGGTATTCTTGACGTGATTCGGGGGATTGCTGAACAAACGAATTTGCTTGCCTTGAATGCTGCCATCGAAGCTGCTCGTGCAGGTGAGCATGGTCGGGGCTTTGCTGTGGTCGCAGATGAAGTGCGAACCCTTTCCGGTCGCACCCAGGAATCTGCTGCCGAAACAAGCCAGATGATCATTCAACTGCAGCAGGGTTCTCAATCTGCTGTCGATGCCATGCAGGTCATTTATACACGCGCGCAGGAAACTGTTAATAAAGCTGCAGACGCCGGAAAATCTCTGGAGTCTATTACCCAGGCAGTCTCCACCATTAATAACATGAATATACAAATTGCCAGTGCGGCGGAAGAACAGAGTTCAGTTGCGGAAGAAATAAATAGAAATATAGTTGATATCAGCAGCATCGCAGAAATGACTGCCGTCGGCGCAGAAAATACTGCAGAAACCAGTAATGAGTTAACTGCATTGTCAGTGCATTTAAGCGAGGTGGTAGGTCGCTTTAAGATTTAGAGAAAGAAACTACGACATATCAGAATATTTCTGGGCGTATAAACAAGGATGGATCTTGGGTTCCCACGCTTCTTGCGGCGAAAAACAGTAGGGTGGGTAGAACGAAGTGAAACCCATCAGCACGCACAACTTAATACCCCGTCCGCTTGCGGCGGGGTTGTTTATTATGGTTGATTTTGATTGATAGATAAAATCGTTATTTTATATAATAACGATAGAGGATAACAATCATAATTGAGGCCGAATATTAATGAATCTGCGAGATCTGGAATACCTGCTGGCAGTGGAGACTGAACGTCATTTCCATCGCGCCGCGGATCGTTGTTTCGTCAGTCAGCCGACCCTGAGTGGCCAGTTGAAAAAACTCGAACAGGAACTGGGCGTGCAACTGGTCGAACGCAACAACCGAACGGTGCGTATGACCGAAGCGGGTCGGGCGGTGGCTGAGCAGGCGCGTCGGGTTCTTGGTGAGGCGCGGGCCATCAAGTCCATTGCCCGGACTTTTCATGATCCCATGAAAGGGGAATTACAGGTGGGCCTGATTCCAACGGTTGCGCCCTACCTGTTGCCGGTGATCATGCCCTTGTTTAAAAAACAGTATCCCGAGCTGAAACTCTGGTTGCATGAACAACAGACAGCCGTTTTACTGGATAGGTTGCACAACGCCGAACTGGACCTGCTGATTCTGGCGTTGCCGGTAGAAACAGATGAATTTGAGGAAATAGATTTATTCAATGAAGCCTTCTGGCTGGCGGCTCCCCGAGACGAGCCGTTGACGAAAAAGAAAACTATTGGTCTTGCCGATCTACAGAACAAAGCGATGTTGTTACTGGAAGAAGGCCATTGTTTGCGAGGTCAGGCCTTGGAAGTTTGTTTTTCGGCCGGTGCGCGCGAGAGTGCCGGTTTTCGTGCAACCAGCCTGGAAACTCTGCGGCACATGGTTGGGGAAGGTATGGGCATGACCCTGATCCCGGAGCTGGCTGTGCCGAAGCATCGGCTGAAGGCCAATCCGGTCTGTTATATTCCCTTTCATAAACCGAAACCCAGCCGCCGCATCGGCATACTGTTTCGCAAGGGCAGTTATCGTCAAAATGTTTTTCAGAATATGGCGGTTCTGATTCGGCAGCACATGCAGGCGCAGCACTAAATAAGCGTTCCAAATACTAGTACACTGTAAAGGCTACCGTTCATCCTGACCCTTCGGCGTTGCTCAGGAGAGCACTTGTCGAAGGATAAATAGACTAAGTACTCTATTCACAGAATTTTCACGCTCATGGTTCGACAAGCTCACCACGAACGTGAAAAGTCACAAGTGTACTGGTATTCGGAACAGCTATTTAGATGCCTGCATGGCTATCGCATCCCCCGTTTTCCAATACCCGGGATGCTACTCCCGGATCATATACCCATGCCTGATTTTATGTCTGTGCTTCAGCCACTTTTTTTACCGCTTTTTTCCGGCGTCTTTTTTTCTTGGGTTTATTGAGCACCTTGTCTACTTGTCCCAGGGCGCGGGTATAGGCACTGGTTTGTCTTGAGATCGCTCTCAAGGCGCTCATTTCAGGAGTAAGCGTGGCTTTTTGCCCGGCTACTTTGGTGGCTTCTTTTTTTACTGCAGCAAGCTCATTTTCTATCAGTTTTACATTTTTTCTGTTTGCAGCATTCGGGTCTGTTTTGAGTTTGTTGGCAGCGGTTTTTTTCTTTCTCATTAATACCGCCCGTTTTTTACTCAGACGTCTGGCCGCTATGGTAAGTTTTTTACTTTCTTTGCCCAGTGTTAAAATTGCGCTGGAGGATGTGGTGGCTACCTCCTCCAGGCTAGCTTTAGCTGTATCTACCGCTTTTGTAGCTGCGGTACTAGAGATTGTCTTTTTTGCTTTCTTTTTTACGGCCATAAAACCCACTCCTTTTTGTTGTTGAACAAGGTAAAACCAATATCAGCGTGACGCAGCTGTTGTATTAACTATAGCAGTGCCAACGTCGAGTCACAAAGTTATACCCGCGGGGTTAAAGAAGGTCAACTCTATATATAAGCTAAATTGGTTTTTTCAAATATATATCTGGCTTGGCATCTGCAATGTGTAGCAACTTGCTGAATCTTTATCGGCTGCCGTCAATGTATATTGAATAGTTTTAATGGTATAAACTTATTCGCAACGTGAATTTTCACTTTAAATTTATGAACAACAGGTGGATTATGAGCAAGATTATGGCCGTATTACTCAATGGTATAGCACAACTGGAATATGATCGGGATCAGCTTTTACCGGAGCAGCAACGACAATATCTGGAAAAAATGGACGAAAAAATGAATGCCGGTATAACCCTTGGCGGGCAGACTGTTGCCGATCCAGATAGTCCCCAGCGTGCGCAGTTTGTAGCTCAAAACCTGGCGCAGGCGATCAAAACAGATAATCAATCGATGGCCCTGGCGCTGACGTCCTGGCTGGCTAGTCGCTTGCCTGAACTGAAGCAGGTGAAACTGGAACAAGCCGAGGCTGTAACCACGATTGAACTGGTGTTTGACGAGGAATACGGCAACCAGGTTGCGGTGCCGTTCAGCGATCTTCATTAACTGGATTTTCTCTGCTATTACAAAGCTCTGGGTATATCAGGGTATGCTTATCTGTAGCGGTCGACTATTATAAAAGGCTGTTTCTTCCCTTGTGGTTACAGGGTTTTCAAGTCGATATAAGAAATCCAGAGGAATACTATGAAGTCCGGTCCAAGAGAAATTGTTACCCCCTTTCGTCCCATTCCGCTGGACGTACCTGAGGGCATGAAGCCCAATGAATTTTTCAACAGCACTGAAAATCTGAACGACCTGATGCACAACAACGGTCTGCTGAAGAATCCGGAAAACCTGCTCATGTACCGCAAGGCGTTGGGGCATAGCAACGAATTTGATACCTCCATTATTTACAATACTTCGAAGTGTATCCTGAATCCCCTTGGTCGCCCGGTGCGTCGTACTCAGGTGCCGAACAATGTCAAACACGTCTGGAACCGGATGAACCAGATCATTATCGAATACATGCTGGAGAAATATCCTGATCCGGATGAATCGCTGGTGCTGGCGGGGGAAGCGAGTCTGGATGCGACCTGGCCGCTGACCTCGCCCGGCGTACCCAGTATTCGCATGTTGCATAACCACTTTATTGTGTTTGACAAAAAGCTGTTAGCTGATGCCGAGCTGGCAGATCCCGATAACCCTAATCTCACGGATGGTGGTCAGCATAGTTTGTTCCAGTCTTATATGCGCGATGTTTATCGCCAGTTTTTCGATGCGCTGGATTTAAACATACTCAAACCGGTCAGAAGTAACGCTTCAATGCTTGCTCTGACCGGCTATCCACAGGGGCTGCCAAGCTGGGAGATTCAGGGCGGCGCAGACGCGTTAAAGAATATCTGTTTCTGGCGCGAATATGATGAAATTCTTAAAGGTTTTATCGATTTTTATCGTACCTTTTTCTCCCAGGTTTCGACCCGTAATGCACCGATTCCGAAAAATGCCTATTTTCCCGAGCAGATTGAACATAGATTGCTGTTTAATAATGATTTCCTCAAAACGGCCAAGAAAGTCAGGGATATCTGTATTGTTGATGCCAAGTATGCCAACTCGATTCGCTGGCAACCGGCCTTTAAACAGCTGATTTATCGTAATGATGAAGGCAAACTGATCGTTACTATCAGTCAGAACTCTATCGGCAATGCTATCACGGAATTGTTGGGTGTGGTGGTCAAGCGTATTCCGGATGCTGAAGCCTACGAGGAACGGGAGCCGGCACTTATCGAAAAATTGCTGGAAGTCAGACAGCGGCTCATCGAAGGCGATTTGGGGAGCGGTATTGAAACCAAATATTGGCCGGGCTAAAACGGAATTAATCAGAATTTCATTAGCATTATTCACTTTCGTTAGAAAGCAGCCCTTGAAATATGGTGATTGATCTCGGAAATATCTTTGGGCCGTTCAATGTGGAAACCCTGTGCATAATGAATGCCCATATGTTTTAGCATTTTTAGGGTTTCTTCATTTTCTACATATTCAGCAATAGTTTCAATGTCCATCATGGTGGCGATACGATGAATGGCTTCAACAAAGGCATGATCCATTTTGTCGTGGCAGATATCGCGCACAAAGCTGCCATCAATTTTCAGGAAGTCTACCGGCATATTTTTGAGATAGGCAAAGGAACTCAGGCCGTTGCCGAAATCATCCAGGGCAAATTTGCAGCCCAGCTCCTTCATCGAGGTAATAAAATGAATGGCTCGGCTCATATTGGCAATGGCGGCAGTTTCAGTGATTTCAAAACACAGGTGATCAGGAGAACAACGACTGTTCAATGTTTCGCTGCGCACATAGTCGAGAAAACTACTGTCACTGAGTGATTGTCCCGAGAGGTTGATGGACAGAAACAATTTTTCGGAAAGCTGCTCATCCTGAAATTTATAAAGCATATTCAGGGCGTTGTGTACCACCCACTTATCAATCTCCTGAATAAGATCATAGCGCTCGGCGGCAGGTAAAAAGGCCATGGGCGGCACCAGTTTACCTTCTTTGTTACGCAGGCGGATCAGAAGTTCGCAGAAGTGGTTGTAGTGGCTATGTTCATTGATGGGAATAATTTTCTGGCAGTAAAGAACAAAGGCATTGGTATCCAGCGCCTGTTGAATATCTTTGACCCAACGTATTTCTGTTTTGCGTTTTGAATATTCGATATTGTCTTCACGGTAAATCTGAACCTGGTTACGGCCATTTTCCTTGGCGGTATAGCAGGCGGTATCCGCTGCGCTGAGCACATCTGAGGCACCACCAGATTCGGCAGTTATCGGTACCAGGCCTATGCTGACGCCAACTTCGAAGGTGTTATTACCCCAGGGAAAACGGGTTTCCTTGATCGCTGTGCGCATGATGTTGGCAATTTTATGCGCCTGTTTCTCATTGCAACCTTCCAGCAGTACGCCGAATTCATCGCCCCCGAGACGGGCGAGTACATCACTTTTGCGCAATAGAGGTAATAGTTTGTGTGCTAGTTGCTTCAACAGCTCATCACCGGCGGCATGACCGGCAGAATCATTGACTACCTTGAATTGATCCAGATCCAGATAACATAGTGCATGGCAGATTTTTTCATTGCGGGCATTCTGAATAATCTGGCTCAGGCGCAGTTCAAATTCACGTCGGTTTACCAGCCCAGTGAGACTGTCATGGGAGGCCTGATAACTCAGTTTGTAGGACATGGAGCGCATTTCGCTGACATCGCGGAAGGTCAGGATGGCGCCAAATATGTCATGCCTGTCATCCATGATGGGTGCGGCGGTCAGTTCAATGGCAAACTCCTTGCCATCTGCTCTGATTAAGACAATATCTTCGGTTATGGAGAGAATAACATGCTCATTAAGGGCGATGCTGATGGGGTTTTCTGTTTCCTGGTGATTACTCTCAGAAATAACACGGAAAATTTTCTGCAGAGGTTTGCCAATGGCATTATCACAGGAATAACCGGTGAGATGTTCGGCCACGGGGTTTATAAATTGCACATAACCCCGGTTATTGGTGGTAATAACGGCATCGCCAACAGATTGCAGGGTGACCTGGGCCAGTTCTTTTTCCTTGGTGATGTTTTTTTCAATACGCCTGATTCGGCGGGTGGTATAAACAGCAATGGTGATACCCAGTAACAGGGCCAGACTGATTAAAATGTAGAGTATATTTTTTGTATGCCGGTTTGATTGCGCGGCCAGTATTTTGATTTCTGCAATGGATTCATGTTGCCGTTGTTGCAGTAGTTCAATATATCGAATGGCCTTGTTTTGCGCCTGGATAGTTTTGCCGGTCATCAATTGTCGGGCTTGTTTCAGCTTTCCTTCCATGGCGAGCTGAACCACCCGGTGTTGAATCGGAACCGTATAGTTTGACGCTTTGGTCTGTTGTTCAAGTAGCTGTTGTTCTTTTGCGCTTAGACTCATTTTTCTGAATTTGTTATAGGCAATACTGAATTCAGTCGCATGGCGGTTAAACTGCATGTAAGCATCATCCCTTTTGAAGGGATCGGCCTCGGTTATCATCATGTAAAGATTGATGCTGCGCTCGCGGGCTGCTGTGCGCATGGTTTTGATTAGATCGAGTTTTATACTTATTCGTTCAATGATGGCTTCAAGATCCTGATGTGCCTGGTTGGACTGGCTGATGCTGAAAAAACCGATGCCAATACAGATTAGAATCAAGGCGCTAAAAGCGAGAGACAATAAGGCGAGGCTAATGGAAGGATGAGCATCCTTTACCGCGGGTTGGTTGTGTTTTTTTATATAAGTCATACCGGATGGCTTAATTTATCTGTCTCTGGCAGCGAGTATAATTTATAATTATCGTTATTACACAGTAAGGATGGTTTGTTGCTAGGCTTTTTTATGCGGCCTGTGAGATTCTCAAGAGACTGTGTCCATATAATTATTTTAAATAACACTAAAATGAGAAATATTCCTCATGTCAGGTAATAGTATAGGCAAGATATTCAGTGTTACAGGTTTTGGTGAAAGTCATGGCCCGGCGATAGGCTGTGTTGTCGATGGTTGTCCCCCTGGAATGTCGTTGTCAGAAGCGGACTTGCAGGCGGATCTGGATCGCAGAAAGCCAGGGACCAGTCGTCATACCACCCAGCGGCGGGAACAGGATGAAGTACAAATCCTCTCCGGTGTTTTTGAGGGCAAGACCACGGGCGCGCCCATTGGCCTGATTATTTATAATACAGATCAGCGGTCTAAAGATTATTCGAAAATCATGGATCGTTTTCGTCCAGGGCATGCGGATTATACTTATCAGCAGAAATTCGGTATTCGTGATTATCGTGGTGGTGGCCGTTCTTCAGCGCGGGAAACGGCCATGCGCGTGGCTGCAGGCGCGATTGCCAAGAAATATCTACAGGAAAAATATACAGTTAAAATACGCGGTTATATGGCGCAACTGGGGCCGATAAAAGCTGAAGCCTTTGACTGGAAAGTGGTGGCTGAAAATGCCTTCTTTTTTCCCGATGCCGCCAAAGTTGGCGAGCTGGAAGCCTATATGGATACTCTGCGCAAGGAGGGAAATTCCATTGGCGCGCGCATTAATGTGGTGGCAACCGGGGTGCCGCCGGGGCTGGGCGAGCCGATTTTCGACCGCCTGGACGCGGAGCTGGCGCATGCGCTGATGAGTATTAACGCTGTCAAAGGTGTGGAAATCGGCGCCGGTTTTGAGTCGGTGGTGCAGAAGGGCACCGAGCACCGGGATGAAATGACTCCCGACGGTTTTTTGTCCAACCATGCCGGCGGTGTGCTGGGCGGAATTTCTTCCGGTCAGGATATTATTGCCAGCATTGCCCTGAAACCCACCTCCAGCCTGCGTCTACCGGGGCGCAGTGTCAATCTTGCCGGTGAGCCGGTCGAGGTAGTCACTGAAGGCCGCCACGATCCTTGCGTTGGCATTCGCGCTACACCTATTGCCGAGGCCATGATGGCCATCGTGCTGATGGATCATGTGCTGCGTCAGCGCGCGCAGAACATGGATGTCAGTTCTGAAACACCAATTATACCCCCTTCTGTATGAATACAGATTCAAGGCTTAGATACATGATGCCGCGTCCCTCGTTCCTAGCTCCTCGTCCCTGATTTATGCCTTACTGGCGTCTCTCTGGGTTTTACCTTTTCTATTTTGCCAGTCTGGGGGCCTTGCTTCCCTACTGGAGTCTGTATCTCAAGTCACTGGGCTTCAGTGTCGCGGATATTGGCAGTCTCATGGCTATTCTTATGGCCACCAAAATTATTTCACCCAATGTCTGGGGTTGGGTTGCGGATCACACTGGCCGACGCATGGCCATTGTACGGCTTGGTTGCCTGATTTCCATGCTGGCTTTTGTCGGAGTGTTTGCGGCTGACAGTTTTATCCGGATGCTTCTGGTGCTGGTGGTTTTCAGCTTTTTCTGGAATGCCACCTTGCCACAGTTTGAAGCCACTACGTTTTCCCATCTGGGCACGCAGATCCATCGCTATAGCAGCATTCGTCTCTGGGGTTCCATTGGCTTTATCGCGTCTGTTTGGGGGTTGGGCAGTGTCCTGGAAGGCGATAGTATCAGTATGTTGCCCATGATCCTGTTATTGCTGTTTGCTGGGATCTGGTTCAGCAGCCTGATCGTGCCAGAAGAGGCTGCCGGGCACCTGAGCCTGGATCACGAACCCCTGCGCCGTCTCTTGTCACGACCCGAGGTAGTTGGCTTGCTGGTAGTCTGTTTTCTGATGCAGGCCAGTCATGGACCGTATTACACCTTCTATTCTATCTATTTGCAGGATTATGGTTATTCACTTTCCGCCATTGGGGGATTATGGGCGTTGGGGGTAGCGGCCGAGGTCGGGATCTTTCTGTTGATGTCACGGCTGGTTCCTCGCTTTGGTTTGCGCCGGTTGTTGTTGGGCAGTCTGCTGCTGGCCGCCCTGCGTTGGCTGATTATCGGTCTGTACCCGGAATCCTTAGTGTTGATTGTATTTGCCCAGGTTTTGCATGCGGCCAGCTTTGGTAGCTACCATGCCGTCGCGATACAATATATTCACGGTTTTTTTAGTGGCCGCCATCAGGGTAAAGGGCAGGCTTTATACAGTAGTATAAGTTTTGGCGCCGGTGGCGCGCTGGGCAGTTTTTACAGTGGTTATCTGTTTGCCGGTTTGGGTGCGCAGAGTATGTTTCTGGTCGCCATGTTGCTGGCATTAAGCGGGTTTCTGATTGCCTGGCACTATCTTCCTGAAAAGGTGCAACCTTAAACCACTGAAACGAAACAGGACGTTATTCAAGCATCCCTCGTTATGGTCGATACAGCTGTTATTCTCGAAAAAAACAGGAACAGGCTGAAATGGCGAAACAACCCGTTTACGATGTGCTGATCATTGGCGGAGGCGTATCCGGTACGGCGCTGCTTTATCAGCTGGCGCGGTTTACCGATCTGAGACGTATCGCCCTGCTGGAAAAGTATTCCGATGTGGCGACAGTCAACTCACATGGGCGTAACAACAGCCAGACCCTGCATTGTGGAGATATAGAAACCAACTATTCACTGGAAAAAGCCCGCGAAGTGCAACGCACGGCACGTATGCTGGTTAATTTCAGCCTGACCTTGCCGAATCATGATCAATGGCTTTTCAAACATTCGAAAATGGTCATCGGTGTGGGAGAACAGGAAGGTCAGTTTTTACGTCAGCGCTATGAAACCTTTTCTGCCGATTTCCCCGCCATGCGTTTTATTCTGCGTGATGAGATTGCAGGTCTGGAGCAGCATGTTGTAAAAGGCCGCAAGGAAGTGATTAACGCTATTGCCATTCTTGATGAATATACAACGGTGAATTTTTCAGAACTGTCCAAGGCGTTTGTACAACAGGCGCAGGCGGTTCAGGGCAAACAGGTTGAGCTTGCCCTGAATACCTATGCAGGCAGGATAAGCAAGGATGGTGAACATTTCCAGGTCGAGACCAACAAGGGCCGCTACCGGGCGCGTTTTGTGGTGGTTTGCGCTGGCGGTCACAGCCTGTTGTTTGCTCACCAGATGGGACATGGATTGAATTATTCCTGTTTGCCAATGGCAGGTAGTTTTTATTACGCACCTAAATTGCTACAGGGCAAGGTGTATACCGTACAAAATGACAAGCTGCCTTTTGCCGCGATTCATGGTGATCCGGATATTCTGGTGCCGGATAAATCCCGCCTGGGGCCGACCGCGTTGATGACGCCGGTGCTGGAACGTTACAATATCAGAACCCTGCCGGAATTTCTGCGCGTGTTGCGTCTGGATCTGGATGTGATTCGGGTAATGTGGGATTTGTTTAAAGTACCCGATATACGCAATTACATTTTTAAAAACATGCTGTTTGAAGTGCCGCTTGTGCGACGCAGGCTGTTTTTACAGGATGCGCGCAAGATTATTCCTGCGCTGCAATTGAAGGATCTTGAATTTGCCTCCAGGATTGGCGGCGTACGCCCGGTGATGATTGACAAGCAGGCGCGCAAGCTGCACATGGGAGAGGCGAAGATCGACACTGGCGAGGGGATTATCTTTAATATGACGCCGTCACCCGGCGCCACCAGTTGTCTGGGCAATGCCGAAGGGGATCTGCGTATTATCGCGGACTATCTGGGCTGCCAGCTTGATGAAACGGCCTTTGCTGAAATTCTGCTGGGCGAAGACAAGCTGCCTTTGAGTAACAAGGATATCGCCTGAATCAGCGTTTTTCGATTGCGATATAGTTACGTTGTGCAGGGCCGATGTAGAGTTGCCGTGGCCGACCGATGCGCTGATCTTTTTCCGCAATCATTTCCATCCACTGAGCGACCCAGCCGACCGTGCGGGCAATAGCGAACATCACGGTAAACATGTTGGACGGAATGCCCAGCGCCTTGTAGATAAGTCCCGAATAAAAATCGACATTGGGATAAAGTTTGCGTTCGATAAAGTAATCATCGCTCAGGGCAATTTCTTCCAGACGCAGCGCCAGTTCGAACTGGGGATCATTTTTATCTCCCAGTTTCTCCAGCACTTCGTGGCACATTTTGCGGATGATGCGCGCACGCGGATCATAGTTTTTATAAACTCGATGGCCGAACCCCATCAGGCGGAAGGGATCCTGTTTGTCTTTGGCGCGGGCTATGTAGTGTGGAATATTTTTAACCTCGCCAATTTCATCGAGCATGTTGAGTACAGCCTCGTTGGCGCCGCCATGTGCCGGTCCCCAGAGCGCGGCAATGCCCGAAGCGATGCAGGCGAAAGGGTTGGCGCCGGAACTGCCGGCCAGGCGTACGGTGGAGGTGCTGGCGTTTTGTTCGTGATCGATGTGTAGAATGAAAATCAGATCCAGCGCCTTTTCTGCGACCGGATCGACCAGATATTCTTCACAAGGCACCGAGAACATCATATTCAGCAGGTTGCCGGTGTAGCTGAGGCTGTTATCGGGATATACCTGTGGTTCACCGATGGAATGCTTGTAACTGGCGGCTGCGATGCTGGTCATTTTGGCAATCATACGGTGGGCGGCGATCTCCCTGTGCTGCGGATTGTTGATGTCGGTGGAGTCGTGATAGAAGGCCGAGAGTGATCCGACCACCCCAACCATGATTGCCATGGGGTGGGCATCATGGTAAAAGCCGCGAAAGAAGTTCTTCAGGTTTTCGTTGAGCATGCTGTGGTGGGTGATGATTTTGTTGAAACTGTTGAGTTGTTTCGGGGTGGGTAATTCACCATAAAGCATCAGGTAGGCGACTTCGAGGAAACTGCTTTTCTCCGCCAGTTGTTCGATGGGATAACCGCCGTAAAGTAGAATGCCCTCATCGCCATCGATAAAGGTGAGTTTGCTTTGGCAACTGGCGGTGGACAGAAAACCGGGATCATAGGTGAAGTAGCCCAGTTCACGATAAAAGCGGCCAATATCAATCGTCGCAGGGCCGTGAGTGCCCTGTTTCAGGGGCAGTTCGACTTTTCGACCACTGGCGTTATCTATAATCGTGACGGTATTCTTGTTCATAGTGTCGAGTTCCTCAACGCATCCTGGGTGATGGGATTTGCCATATTAATGGGAACCACATAAATTCATGGCAGACGGGCGATATCTTTACTGACCATGGCTGCTGAACGATCAAAGTCAGCCTGTTCCTGCGCATTCAGATGCAACTCGATAATTTTTACCAGCCCGTTTTCATCCAGTACTGCAGGTATGCCCATGGCGATCCCCTGCTGGCCATATTCGCCGTCAAGAATGCTGACGCAGGGCAGGATGCGGCGGCGATCATGACTGATGGCATCGACCATGGAGGCGATGGCGGCGGCAGGTGAGTCGTAGGCGCTGCTGTGTTGCTTGAGGGCGAGGATTTCACCGCCGCCCTGGCGGGTGCGCTCAGCGATTTTCTCCAGTGTTGGCGGGTCGAGAAATTCTTCGATGGGGATACCGGAAATATCGGTAAAGCGCGCCAGTGGCACCATTGCATCGCCATGGCCGCCGAGCACCAGTGCGGAAATATCTTTTATGGAATAGCCCGTTTCAAGTGCGATGAAACTGATCATGCGTGCGGTATCCAGGGCACCGGACTGGCCAAACACGCGTTTTCGCGGCCAGCCGGTTTTTTTCCAGGCATAGAAAGTCAGCACATCAACAGGATTGGTGACCATCAGCAGCATCGCCTGCGGCGCATGTTCCAGCATGGCATCAACGATACCGTCAATAATGGAGAGATTAGCGTCAAGCACATCGGAGCGTGACATGCCGGGTTTGCGTGGAAAGCCGGCGGTGACAATGACCATATCGGAGCCGGCCATGGCTGCCGGATCCGTATCGCCGTTGACCTTTGTATCGAAACGCAATAGTGAGGCGGATTCCTGAATATCCAGCGCCACGCCCTGCGGCACGCCGTCATGAATGTCGATCAACATCAGTTCACGGCAGAGTTCTTCCTTGGCCAGGATCTGGGCGGTGGATTCACCGACACGACCGGCACCGATAATAGTGATTTTTTTCATTTCATTCGCCTCCTGCGGTTTGTTCATTCCGGCAGATGTCGGAATAACAAAAGAAGTGATTTTTATGTACAAATTGTAGGTGAGAACAAAGACACCCGCTACCAGGATGGACGTTAGAGCATCTCCATCATGGCCTGGGCGGCATTCGACAGAGTACGTTCGGGATGCCAGACCAGTCCCAGTTTGCGACTTATATTCATATTGGCAACCTTCAGGACTTTTAGTTCAGCATTCAGCATATTTTCAGGCAGCACACTCCAGCCCAGGCCGATGCTTACCAGCATTTTGATGGTTTCCAGGTAATTGGTGGACATACGCACGGAAACAGTTTGCATAACTGCGCGTTCCACAATCTTCCGGGTGTAGGTGCCGGGGTTGGGCAGTATGGCCGGATGTTTAAGCAGTTGTGCTAGGCTGAGCGATTTTTTTATTGCCAGGGGATGAGAGACGCTGCTGACCACAGCCAGATGATCGTCCCATACTTCCCTTGTTTTTAAATCCGTGGGTGATTCCAGCGGCAAGGTGATGATGCCCAGTTCCAGTTCACCCTGGCGTATAGCACGGCAGGCATCTTCGGAGGCAATAAAGCGCAGATCCAGCTCTACCTGCGGATACCTTGAGGTATAACGACGCAGCACCGGTGGCAGGCGATGCAGGCCGATGTGATGGCTGGTGGCGATGCTCAGACGTCCGCCAACCTGGCCGGACAAATTGGAAATAGTGCGGCGGCTGTCCTCGATTTCGAGCAGAATACGCCGAGCGCGGGGCAACAGGGCCTGGCCGCTTTCAGTGAGAGAAATATTTCTGCCAATACGGTCGAACAGGGTGGTATCCAGTTCTGACTCCAGTGTGGCGATGCGTTTGCTCACTGCAGGCTGGGTCAGATACAGCTGTTCTGAGGCGCGGGAAAAGGAGCTGTTCTCGGCGACACAGACAAAGGCCCGCAGACTGCTGATGTCCATTTTATGTATTCCTGCCTGGAATGATAAACATAAAAATAATGAATTTGAGTAATAGTATAGTTCGGACTAGTATTCATGACCAGTGGCGTGTCGCATTCGTAACGCAAAGGTGCAGAGGGCGCGGAGTTTTGCGTTAGTTTTCTTTGCGTTCTCGGCATCTTTGCGCCTTTGCGTTGATATTCTGGATTCAGGAATGGGTGATGAAATGACAGGCAAAACGTTATACGACAAATTATGGAATGCCCATGTGGTGCGCGATAGTGGCGATGGCGCGGCCTTGATCTATATCGATCGGCATCTGCTGCATGAAGTGACTTCACCGCAGGCCTTCGAAGGCTTGCGGCTGGCCGGGCGTAAGCCCTGGCGGGTGGAGGCCAATCTGGCTACGCCGGATCACAACGTGCCGACCACGGCGCAAGAACGTCATAGCGGGGTGGAAGGCATTGCTGATCCCATCTCCCGTTTGCAGGTGCAAACGCTGGATCAGAACTGTGAGGAATTTGGCATTACCGAATTCAGCATGAATGACGTCCGTCAGGGCATTGTTCATGTCATTGGTCCCGAGGAAGGCGCAACCCTGCCAGGGATGACCGTGGTCTGTGGTGATTCCCATACCTCCACCCACGGTGCCTTTGGTGCGCTGGCGTTTGGTATCGGTACATCTGAAGTGGAGCATGCGTTGGCGAGCCAATGTCTGGTGCAGAAAAAATCAAAATCCATGCGTATTCGGGTGGAGGGGCCGACGCCAGCAGGGGTTACTGCCAAGGATATTGTGCTGGCCATTATCGGTGAGATTGGTACGGCAGGTGGTACCGGTTATGCCATCGAGTTTGCCGGTCAGGCGATTCGAGACCTGTCCATTGAAGGCCGCATGACGCTTTGCAATATGGCAATTGAGGCTGGCGCACGGGCCGGGATGGTGGCAGTGGATGAGAAGACTATCGATTATGTCAAAGGTCGCCCTTATGCACCGAAAGCAGATGTCTGGGAACAGGCAGTGGCTGACTGGCAGACGCTGCATTCCGATGCAGATGCTGTTTTTGATAAGGAAGTGGTGATCGAGGCCGCCACTATTACGCCACAGGTGAGCTGGGGTACGTCACCGGAAATGGTGGCTGGCATTGATGGGCGGGTACCTGATCCGGCGAATGAGCCGGACAGTGTCAAACGCGAGGGCATGAAGGCGGCACTGGCCTACATGGGGCTGGAAGCGAATACGCCGATAACAGATATTTTCATTGATAAAGCCTTTATTGGCTCCTGTACCAACTCACGTATCGAGGATTTACGTGCTGCCGCTGCGGTGGCCAGAGGCCGCAAGGTGGCGGAGAATGTCAGGCTGGCGCTGGTAGTGCCGGGTTCCGGGCTGGTGAAGCAGCAGGCTGAGGAAGAAGGTCTGGATAAAATTTTTATTGAAGCCGGATTCGAATGGCGTGAACCGGGTTGTTCCATGTGTCTGGCCATGAACGCGGATCGGCTGGAGCCGGGCGAACGGTGTGCCTCGACCTCCAACCGTAATTTTGAAGGTCGACAGGGGCAGGGCGGACGCACACATCTGGTCAGTCCGGCGATGGCGGCAGCGGCTGCAGTTACCGGGCATTTTGTGGACGTGCGAAAAATCTAACGCAAAGAACGCAAAGTTTTATTGGCTTGTTTTCTTTGCGTTTAAAAACGAGGTTTGACCAATGGAAAAATTCAAAACATTTAGCGGGATCGTTGCACCAATGGATCGCCCCAATGTGGACACCGATGCGATTATTCCCAAGCAGTTTCTGAAATCGATCAAGCGCACGGGCTTCGGCCCCAATCTGTTTGATGAATGGCGTTATCTGGATCACGGTGAGCCGGGCAGGGATAATAGTCAGCGGCCATTGAACCCGGATTTCATTCTCAATCAGGAACGCTATCAGGCTGCGAAAATTTTGCTGGCGCGGGAGAACTTTGGTTGTGGTTCCAGCCGTGAACATGCGCCCTGGGCGCTGGAAGACTATGGTTTCCGGGTGATCATCGCGCCGAGTTTTGCCGATATTTTTTTCAACAACTGTTTCAAGAATGGTTTATTGCCCATTGTGCTGGATGAAGGCATCGTGGATGATCTGTTCCGCGAGGTGGAAACTACCCCCGGCTATACGCTCAGCGTGGATCTGGATGCGCAGATCATTCGCAAGCCGGATGGCAGTGAAATTGCCTTTGAGGTAGATGAGTTCCGTAAATACTGCCTGCTCAACGGGCTGGACGATATCGGCATGACCCTGCAGCATGCAGAGGATATTCGGGCGTATGAAGTGCGGCGCAAACAGGAAGCGCCGTGGTTGTTTTGATACATTTGTGGGAAAAACGCAGAGGACGCAAAGAAATTGATTTTGAAACTTTGCGTCTCCGCGTCTTTGCGTTGAAATTAAGGGTAATGAGATGATAAAGAAAATTTTAGTGCTCCCCGGCGACGGGATTGGTCAGGAAATCGTCGCTGAGGCGGTGAAGGTGCTCAACTGTCTGCAAAAAGACTTTGGTCTGAAGATAGAGCTGGAAGAAGCCCTGGTGGGCGGTGCGGCCTATGACGATAGCGGTTCGCCGTTACCGGAGAGCACACTGAAGCTGGCGAAACAGGCCGATTCGCTCTTGCTGGGGGCGGTGGGTGGCTACAAGTGGGAGTCGCTGGATATCGCTGTGCGCCCGGAGAAGGGCCTGCTGGGCCTGCGCGCCGAGCTGGAATTGTTCGCCAACCTGCGTCCGGCAATCCTGTATCCACAGCTGGCGGATGCCTCGACCTTGAAACCTGAGGTGGTGTCCGGTCTGGATATCATGATCGTGCGCGAGCTGACCGGCGGGATTTACTTTGGTCAGCCGCGAGGCGTGCGCACACTCGATAATGGTGAAAAGGAAGGCTTCAACACCCTGATTTACCGTGAGTCGGAAATCGAGCGTATTGCCAAAGTCGCGTTTGATATTGCGGCTAAGCGTGATAGCCGTATTTGTTCAGTGGATAAAGCCAATGTGTTGGAATGCACCGAACTCTGGCGCGAAGTCGTCAACCGGGTTGGTGAAGATTACAAAGAGATTGAACTGAGCCATATGTATGTGGACAATGCCGCTATGCAACTGGTGCGCGCACCGAAGCAGTTTGATGTGATGGTGACGAGCAATATGTTTGGCGACATTCTGTCGGATTGCGCCGCCATGCTCACCGGCTCTATCGGCATGTTGCCCTCGGCTTCGCTGGATGCCAACAGCAAGGGCATGTATGAACCCATTCATGGTTCGGCACCGGATATTGCCGGGCAGGGCGTAGCCAATCCTTTAGCGACCATTCTATCGGTGGCCATGATGTTGCGCTACAGTCTGGACGAGGCCGCACTGGCGGAACGCATTGAGCAGGCGGTCAACCGCGTACTGGATCAAGGTTTGCGTACGCAGGATATATTCAGCGAAGGCATGAACAAAGTTGGCACCGCAGAAATGGGCGATGCGGTGGTTGCCGCGATAAGGCAATAGTGACGAGTTGCTAGTGGCGAGTAGCCAGGAAAACCATTGAGACCTGGCTACTAAATAGGCGTTCCAAATACCAGATCACTTGTGATTTTCCACGTTCGTGGTGACGTTGCTCAGGAGAGCGCTTGTCGAACCATGAGCGTGGAAATGCTGCGAATAGAGTGCTGTCCTTCGATAGGGCTCTCCTGAGCGAAGCCGAAGGGCTTCCTTCGACAGGCTTCCTTCGACAGGCTCAGGACGAACGGTAATTCCTAAAGTGTA
>UOFZ01000177.1_pt1 | contig 19928 bp, 18 predicted proteins | sample 1989551 | NCBI WGS metagenome assembly UOFZ01 (sample SAMEA4712198, study PRJEB27164) | hydrothermal vent metagenome | biome: marine basaltic hydrothermal vent biome; feature: marine hydrothermal vent; material: mineral | place: Pacific Ocean | collected 2011-06-14/2011-07-23 | depth 1691 m
GTGCGCGCATTTATCTGAAGCGGGAAGATCTGAATCATACCGGTGCGCACAAAATCAATAATACGGTGGGGCAGGCGTTACTGGCCAAACGCATGGGCAAAACGCGCATTATAGCCGAGACCGGTGCCGGCCAGCATGGCGTGGCCAGTGCCACCGTGGCCGCGCGTTTAGGGCTTGAATGCGTGGTCTACATGGGTGCGGAAGATATTCAGCGTCAGGCCATGAACGTGTTTCGGATGAAATTGCTGGGTGCCACCGTGGTGCCGGTGGAATCCGGTTCCCGCACTCTGAAAGATGCGCTCAATGAAGCCATGCGCGACTGGGTCACCAATATCGACGATACCTTTTACATTATTGGCACGGTTGCCGGTCCCCATCCTTATCCGGCCATGGTGCGCGACTTTCAGACTATCATCGGTCGCGAAGCGCGTAGCCAGATTCTGCAGCAGGAAGGTCGGCTACCCGATGCGCTGGTGGCCTGTGTTGGTGGCGGTTCCAATGCCATTGGCCTGTTTTATCCCTTTATTGAAGATGAGGATGTAGCTATCTATGGTGTCGAGGCAGCCGGTGACGGCTTGGATAGCGGTCGTCATGCCGCGCCATTGTGTGCCGGGCGACCCGGCGTGTTGCATGGCAATCGCACCTATTTAATGGAAGATGCGCATGGCCAGATTATTCATACGCATTCTATTTCTGCGGGGCTGGACTATCCCGGCGTGGGGCCTGAACATGCCTGGTTGAAGGACACGGGCCGGGCAAATTATGTGGCGATTGATGACTCGGAGGCTCTACAGGGCTTTCATGATTTGACCCGTATCGAAGGTATTATCCCTGCGTTGGAATCCAGTCACGCGCTGGCCTATGCTGCGAAACTGGCGCCAACCATGACTGCTGAACAAATCATTATTGTTAATTTATCCGGTCGCGGTGATAAAGACATACATACGGTGGCTGAGTATGAGGGGATCACCCTATGAGTCGTCTGGCAGCGTGTTTTGAAAAATTAGGCAAGGCCGGTCGTAAAGCTCTTGTTCCCTATGTGACAGCGGGTGATCCCGAGCCGGGCGTGACGGTTTCACTGATGCACGCAATGGTTGCAGCCGGGGCTAACATCCTTGAGCTGGGAGTGCCGTTTTCTGATCCCATGGCCGAAGGGCCGGTGATCCAGCGGGCGATGGAGCGGGCGCTGGAACATGATGTTTCACTGGACGATGTGCTGGAAATGGTGAAAATATTTCGCCAGACCGACGCGGATACACCCGTGGTGCTGATGGGGTACCTGAATCCGGTAGAAGTTAAAGGTTATACTGACTTTGCACGCGAAGCTCAGGCGGCGGGTATCGATGCGGTGTTACTGGTAGACATGCCGCCCGAGGAAGCGGATGATTTGTTATCGGCGTTGTATGCGCACGAGCTGGACATGATTTTTCTGGTAGCGCCGACTACCGATGAGGCACGCATCAGGATGATTACTGAATCTGGCCGTGGCTTCATTTATTATGTTTCTCTGAAAGGGGTTACAGGCGCAGGCCATCTGGATATTTCAGGCGTCAAGCAACACCTGGCGAACATTCGGGCGCAGACGGCATTGCCGGTTGCCGTGGGTTTTGGCATCAAGGATGCCGAGTCCGCTGCCAGTATTGCTGGTGTGGCGGATGCTGTGGTGGTCGGCAGCGCCCTGGTGCGCAAGATTGAAGAAAATCTGGATTCTAGCGACAAAATCAATAGTGCCGTTGCGGGGCTTTTGCTTGAAATGCGCGCGGCAATGGATGCAGGTTAAATGTCGTTAGTAATCGTTGCCTAAGTATTTGCACCATAGACCCCCGCTCCCTGAGGGATAGGGTGAGGGTATAAATATGTGCAAATACTTAGGCAGTGATTAATATTATCAATAGATGTGAAATCATCCATAGCTTGATGTTGGTTACTGTAATAAGGTTTCTCAAATGAACTGGTTCAGCAAATTATTACCCTCACGAATCCGCACCGAAGGCGGGGCCAAAAAAAACGTACCCGAAGGACTGTGGACTAAATGCAGTGCCTGCAGTGCGGTACTGTATCGCGCCGAAATGGAACGTAACTATAATGTTTGTCCCAAATGCGATCATCATATGCGTATTGGTGCCCGCTTCCGTCTGGACCGGTTTCTGGATGAAGGCGAACGCGAGGAAATTGGCGCCAATCTCAAACCCGTTGATATTCTCAAGTTTCGGGATCTCAAGAAGTATAAAGATCGACTTGCACAGGCACAGAAAAATACCGGTGAAACTGATGCGCTGGTGGCGATCAAGGGTAAGGTCAAGGACATACCGCTGGTAGCCATGGCCTTTGAATTTAAATTTATGGGCGGCTCGATGGGTTCGGTGGTCGGCGAACGTTTTGTGCGTGCCGCCAATGTCTGTCTCGAACAGAATATACCCCTGCTCTGTTTTTCCTCCAGCGGCGGCGCACGCATGCAGGAAGCGCTGTTCTCCCTGATGCAGATGGCCAAGACCAGCGCCGTGATCGCACGTCTGAACAAACGCGGGATCCCTTTTATTTCAGTTCTGACCGATCCTACCATGGGTGGCGTCTCGGCCAGCCTGGCCATGCTGGGCGACATCAATATTGCCGAACCCAAAGCCCTGATCGGTTTCGCGGGTCCGCGGGTGATTGAACAGACCGTGCGTGAAACCCTGCCGGAAGGTTTCCAGCGCAGCGAGTTTTTGCTGGAACATGGCGCTATCGACATGATTGTGGATCGTCGCAACATGCGCGACAAGGTCGCCAGCCTGCTTTCCATACTCACGCATCAGTCCGCAGCCTGAGAAGCTCGGCGCGGTTCGGCTTATGTGGCCAGGCAAGCTTCGATGATCGTCTTGTTCATCCGCTGATGTCCGCCCGATTTGATAATCTGCATGACTGGCTGCGCTGGCAGGAAACCCTGCACCCGGAAGAAATTGAACTGGGACTGGCGCGCATTGCGGCTGTTTTTCAACGTTTGCAGGCAAGCTCTTTTTCCTGTCCAGTCATTACCATTGCCGGTACCAACGGCAAGGGTTCCAGCCTGCGCATGCTGGAGTCGATTTATCTGGCCGAGGGTTATCGCACCTGCGTCTACAGTTCGCCACATTTGCTACGTTACAACGAACGCATTCGTATCAATGGTGAAGAGGCTGCGGATGCCGATATTGTGGCCGCCTTTGCGCGCATTGATGCGGCGCGCGCCGATATTTCCCTGACCTACTTCGAATTTGGCACCCTCGCGGCGCTGGATATTTTTATGCGCCAGCAGGTTGATGTGGTGTTGCTGGAAGTGGGGCTGGGCGGACGTCTGGATGCAGTCAATATCATCGATGCCGATGTGGCGTTGTTGACCGCCATCAGCCTCGATCATACTGACTGGCTGGGTGAGGATCGAGAGGCCATTGGCTATGAAAAAGCCGGTATTCTGCGTTCCGGCAAGCCGACGGTTTGCAGCGATCCGGACTTGCCGCAGTCCGTGCAGGCACATGCCGGCAAACTGGATTGCCCACTTTACCGGCTGGGATATGAATTTGATTTTAAATCCAGTGCAGCGGGCTGGTGCTGGTATGAGCACGAGGGGCAGAGCCTGGATCTACCGCCTCCCGGCCTGCAGGGCGCGCACCAATACCGCAATGCCGCGGGCGTACTCATGGCGCTGACACTATTACAGTCGCGCCTGCCTGTAGCACGCGAAGCAATTCGTCGTGGTCTGCTAGCAACGCGGTTGCCGGGACGCTTTCAGCGCGTAGCGGGGCAGCCGTTATCTGAGCCGTCATCGGGCAGGTTAAGCTGGATTTATGATGTGGCGCACAATCCGGACAGCGTGCAGCAGCTGGCGCATATGTTGGCAGAAGAACAACAAACGGGGCGCACGTTTGCTTTGCTAGGTATGCTGGCCGACAAAGACAGCCGGACGGCATTGAAGTATATTCATTCACAGATAACAGATTGGCATATTGCGCCGCTAAACAGTCGTCGTAGTGAAAAGCCGGAAAATTTAAGGGATATTATTCATTCGTTGGGTTGCTCACCGGTTAGCTTGCATACTTCGGTTGCCCAAGCCTGGGAGGCGATTGAACGCCGGGCAGAAAGTGGGGATCGGATTGTGGTGTTTGGTTCTTTTTATACCGTTTCCGAAGCGATGGTAGTAGCGCAGGCACACGGGCAGCGAATATAATAGATGTTTGCCGTGAGGCCGAAAGTACAGGCCGGGGACTGAAAATTCAGGTGGAACAGCATTCTCGATTAAAACAGCGGCTGGTAGGCGCCATCGTGCTGGTTGCCCTGGGCGTGATTTTTATTCCCATGGTTCTGGATGGTGAACGGGAGTCGGGTTTTATTGTTAACGGCAGCAGCATCCCGGCCAAACCAGCAGAAATCAAAAACATTCGCCAGTTTGAATTTGCCAATGATAATTCACCTGCTGCTGGCCGGCAGGATGCCGGGCAGGAGAAAATCCGCATCCCCGTCGATGAACATTCCGCCCCCTTATCTACGGCAATAAAGGCTCCCGCAGCGGTCAATCGAGTCCGCAGCAGCAAACTAAAAACAGACAGGCATGAACAGTCGGCTTCGCCTGTCGTGGTACAAAAAAGAAAGGTCCCGGTAGCACCGACTAGCCAGGCCTGGGCAGTGCAGGTCGGCAGTTTTAAACAGAGAAGCAATGCCTTCAAATTACGCGATAGATTGCGTAAACAGAAATACAAGGTTTTTGTTGAAGGCATACGCAGCAACAATGCAAAATTTATCTACCGGGTCAGGCTGGGACCCTACGTCAACCGTGTCGGGGCCGAGCGGGTGCGTGAGCGTCTTCTGTCGCGGCAAAAAATAAAAGGCCTGCTGGTAAGACATCCTTAAATACAGCAGAACATCCTGTATTTTTATATAATCGAATCCTTTGTTATTCCCGAATGACAGTGAGTGACTGGTTTAAGATATGAGATATAAATGATTGGTATTGACTATGCAATTCTTGGGGTATTGTTAATTTCCTCCTTCATCAGCCTCATACGGGGGTTTGTTAAAGAAGCGCTTTCTCTGGCCGGCTGGATATTATCTTTCTGGGTATCATTAACCTTTTCCGGTGGTTTGTCAGAAATGCTGGCATCCAGCATTGAAAATTCGTCTTTTCGTCTTATTATTGCCTTTGTTGCCCTGTTTGTGATCTCGCTTATTGTTTCCACCATGATCAATTTCTTTACCACGCGGCTGGTGCAGCGCACCGGCCTGAGCGGAACGGATCGCTTCCTCGGGGTCGTCTTCGGTTTTCTGCGGGGTATCTTGCTGGTATCGGTGTTGGTATTGTTGTCCGGTTTAACCGAGCTTCCCAAACAGGCCATGTGGCAGGATTCAGCCCTGTTGTTTCGCTTTCAGGCCATTGCTGTGCTGATGCGGGATTACCTGCCCGCCAGCGTAGCGGGCAATTTTCATTTTTAGCCGTCTTTAATTTTATTTGAGGAAACGATCATGTGCGGGATCATCGGTATTGTTGCTAAAACTCCGGTCAATCAGGATTTGTATGACGGCCTGACCATGCTCCAGCATCGGGGACAGGATGCCGCCGGTATTATTACCTGCGATCAGGATCGCATGTATATGCGCAAAGACAACGGCCTGGTGCGTGATGTTTTTCATACTCGTCACATGTTGCGCCTCAAGGGCAATATCGGTATTGGCCATGTGCGCTATCCCACCGCCGGTTGTTTCACCTCCGCCGAAGCGCAACCCTTTTATGTGAACTCGCCCTTTGGTATCGCCCTCGCGCACAACGGTAATCTGACCAATGCCGAAGAACTCAAACATGAACTGTTCGTGCAGGATCGTCGCCATATCAACACCGACTCCGACTCGGAAATCCTGCTCAATGTGCTGGCGCATGAACTGGGCATGGCCAGCCAGTTGCAGCTATGTGCCAAAGATGCTTTTAAAGCGGTAGCGGCATTGCATAAACGCTGTCGGGGAGCCTATGCCGTGGTGACCATGATTACCGGGCGGGGCATTCTGGCTTTTCGTGATCCGCATGGTATTCGACCGCTTGCGGTAGGCGTGCGTGATTCCGATAAAGGTAAGGAATATGCGGTGGCCTCAGAAAGTGTCGCCCTGGGTATTATCGGTTATGAACTGCTGCGTGACGTGGCCCCTGGTGAAGCGGTGTTTATTGACATGGATGGCAAGTTGCAGGCGCAACAGTGCGCCGAAAATCCGGAACTGACGCCCTGCATATTCGAACACGTTTATTTTGCCCGACCGGATTCGATGATCGATGGTATCTCGGTCTACAAGGCGCGCATGCGTATGGGCGATTATCTGGCGGCGAAAATCAAACGTTTGAAACCCGATCATGATATCGACGTGGTGCTACCCATTCCCGATACCAGTCGCACCGCCGCACTGCAATTATCCTATGCGCTGGGCATTAACTACAGCGAAGGCTTTATCAAAAACCGCTATATCGGTCGAACCTTTATCATGCCGGGGCAAACCGAACGCAAGAAATCCGTACGTCAGAAGCTCAATCCTATCGAGCTGGAATTCCGTGGTAAGAATGTATTGCTGGTAGATGATTCTATTGTTCGTGGCACCACCTCAAAACAGATCATCCAGATGGCGCGAGACTCGGGTGCGAAAAAAGTTTATTTCGCTTCAGCCGCGCCGCCGGTTCGCTATCCGAACGTATATGGCATCGATATGCCCGCCGCCCACGAACTGATCGGGCATGGCCGCAATGAAGAGGAAATTGCCGAGGCCATTGGTGCCGACTGGCTGATTTATCAGGATCTGGAGGATCTGGTCAAGGCTGTACGCAAGAAAGCCAAAGGTATCAAGCGTTTCGATACGGCTGTGTTTAACGGTGAGTATGTGACGGGTGACGTGAATCAGGCGTATCTCGAACACATCGAAGTGTTGCGCAATGATAATGCACGTTCAATTGAAGACAAGGAAAATGAAGTCATGGAAATTTATAACAGCGTTTAATTATTTTTGCCTGTCATTTTCCGCAGCTGCTGCGGGTTAATCTATTATCGGAGCCATCACCATGCATGATGAACAATTGAACGACTGGGCCGTGGCCACCTTGGCGGTTCGGGCAGGTCAGCAGCGCACGGCTGAACATGAACATGCCGAGCCTATCTTTCCCACCTCAAGTTATGTTTTCGATAGCGCCGCCCAGGCGGCAGCCCGTTTCAATGGTGACGAGCCGGGCAATATCTATTCACGTTTTACCAATCCGACGGTACGCACTTTTGAGCAGCGCCTGGCGGCAATGGAAGGCGGGGAGTGTGGTGTGGCGACGGCTTCGGGCATGGCGGCGATCCTGAGCACCTGCATGGGGCTGTTGCAGAGTGGCGATCATATCGTCTCATCCAATGCCATTTTCGGTACCACGGTGGTGTTGTTCAATAAATTTCTGGCGCCTTTTGGGGTGCAGACCAGCTATGTGCCGCTCACCGATCTGGATGCCTGGCGCAGGGCGATCAAGCCGAATACTCGCCTGTTGTTTCTGGAAACACCGTCCAACCCCTTGACCGAGGTAGCGGATATTGTCGCGTTGGCGGCACTGGCGCATGAGCATGATTGCCTGCTGGTGGTGGATAACTGTCTCTGCACACCCGCCTTGCAACAGCCGCTAAAGCTGGGAGCCGACATCGTGGTTCACTCGGCAACCAAGTATATCGACGGTCAGGGACGTTGTATCGGCGGTGCGGTAGTGGGCAATAAGGAACTGGTGGGGGAAAAGGTGTTTGGTTTTCTGCGCACCGCCGGACCGAGCATGAGTCCGTTTAATGCCTGGGTATTTCTGAAAGGGCTGGAAACCCTGAGCCTGCGTATGCGCGCACACAGTCAGAGCGCACTGGCGCTGGCGCAGTTTCTGGAGCAGTATGACAATGTTGCTGCGGTACACTTCCCCGGGCTGGAGAGTCATCCTCAGCATGACCTGGCCTGCACCCAGCAACGGGACTTTGGCGGCGTGCTGTCGTTTGAAGTCAAAGGCGGCAAGCAGGCCGCCTGGAAGGTAATTGACGCCACCCGCCTGTTATCCATCACCGCCAACCTGGGTGATGCCAAGTCTACTATCACCCACCCGGCCACTACCACTCACGGTCGCCTGACGGATGAAGAACGGGCGCAGGCCGGTATCAGTGACGGTCTGATCCGCATATCCGTGGGGCTGGAAGATATCGACGATATCAAGGCTGATCTCGTGAGAGGGTTGGGGTAAATAATGCAGAGAACGCAAAGATAAAAAAATAAAGTAACTATTCAGTACCCTTGCCAGGGAGCATGGTTGGCGCTGAACCATAATTTTTATGGCGAAGCCCAACAATTAAGTCAATGACAGGCCTGGCATGTTGGGCTTCGCATTCTCCGCGTTGAAAAAAAATAAAATCTCAGGAAATACACACATGAATATATTTGAAGTTATTGCCGCTGAGCTGTCGGCCCGGGTTCAACAGGTAACGGCGGCGGTGAAGTTGCTGGATGAAGGCGCTACGGTGCCTTTTATCGCTCGTTACCGTAAGGAAGTTACCAGCGGGCTGGACGATACCCAGTTGCGCACACTGGAAGAACGTCTGGGCTATTTGCGTGAGCTGGAAGAGCGTCGCGCAGCAGTAATTAAGAGTATTGATGAACAGGGCAAACTGAGTCCCGAGTTAAAACAAAGTCTGTTGCTTGCCGAAACCAAAACCCGTCTGGAAGATTTGTACGCGCCTTACAAACAAAAACGGCGGACTAAAGCGCAAATAGCCCGAGAAGCCGGACTGGATGTCTTGCTCGACAGTTTGCTGGAAAATCCACAGCAGGATCCTGAATCACTGGCCGGGGACTATCTCAATCCTGAGGCCGGTTTTGCCGATGCCGCCGCAGTGCTGGATGGGGCGCGGCAGATTTTTATGGAACGGGCGGCTGATGAGGCCGATCTGGTGGGCTGCTTGCGTGACTATGTTTGGTCTAAAGGCGTGATGACATCGAGTGTGGTGAAAGGCCAGGAACAGTCCGGTGCCAAATTTTCGGATTACTTTGATTTTAGTGAAAACCTGAAAAAGATACCTTCGCATCGCGCACTGGCGATGTTTCGAGGCCGCAGCGAAGGTGTGTTACGGCTTAAACTGATAGTGCCGGGACAGGATGACTTGGATAGTATTAACGCCACGGGCCATTGCGACAATCTGGTTGTTCAGCATTTCAATCTGCAATATAAAAATCGTGCCGCTGATAACTGGTTGCAGGAATGCGCCCGCTGGGCCTGGCGGGTCAAGTTGTCCATGCAACTGGAAACCGAATTGAACCTGCGCCTGCGGGAACAGGCGGAAGAAGAAGCGATCCGCGTATTCGGTGAAAACATGCGGGATCTGTTACTGGCGGCACCGGCCGGGGCACGTACCACGCTGGGGCTGGATCCTGGTTTGCGCACGGGGGTAAAAGTGGTGGTGGTGGATAAAACCGGCAAACTGCTGTGTCAGGAAACCATTTATCCCCATGCACCGAAAAAACAGTGGGATCGCTCGCTCGCCACCCTGGCGACATTATGCAAACAGCACCAGGTCGATCTGGTGAGCATTGGCAACGGCACCGCCTCACGAGAAACCGATAAGCTGGTGAAGGAACTGATCAGCAAACATCCTGAACTGAAACTGGCGAGTCTGGTGGTGAGTGAAGCGGGTGCCTCGGTGTATTCGGCTTCGGCCTATGCGGCCAAGGAATTTCCTGATCTGGATGTGTCGCTGCGCGGAGCGGTATCCATTGCCCGGCGGTTACAGGATCCCCTGGCTGAGCTGGTAAAAATAGAACCGCGTTCTATTGGTGTTGGCCAGTACCAGCATGACGTGAACCAGAGTCGGCTGTCACGTAAGCTGGATGCGATTGTTGAAGACTGTGTGAATGCCGTTGGCGTGGAAGTGAATACCGCGTCGGTTCCCCTGCTTTCCCGGGTGGCGGGTTTAAGTGAATCAGTGGCGAACAATATCGTTAGTTACCGGGAACAGCACGGCGCTTTCAGGAACCGCAAAGAATTATTAAAAGTATCGCGCCTGGGACCGAAGGCCTTTGAACAGGCAGCCGGTTTCATGCGCATTGCAAAAAGTGACAATCCACTGGATGCCTCAGCCGTGCATCCGGAAGCCTATCCGTTGGTGGAACGCATTCTTGAACAGAGCGGACGCAAGCTTGAAGAGCTGGTGGGCGACAGCCGTTTTCTGGCCTCGTTGGCGGCGAATGATTTTACCGATGAACATTTTGGCGAACCTACGGTTCGAGACATTATCGCCGAGCTGGATAAACCGGGACGCGATCCGCGCCCGGAATTCGAAACCGCCCGTTTCAGAGATGGAATTGAAAAATTAAGCGATTTGAAAGAAGCCATGATCCTCGAAGGCGTGGTCACCAATGTGACCAACTTTGGCGCCTTTGTCGATATCGGCGTACATCAGGACGGGCTGGTGCATATTTCTGTATTGGCGGATAAATTCGTCAAGGATCCCCGCGAGGTGGTCAAGACTGGTGAGGTGGTCAAGGTCAAGGTGCTGGAAGTGGATGCGCAACGCAAACGTATCGCCCTGAGTATGCGCATGACCGACGAGGTTGTGCGCAAGCCTGCTGGCAAGGGTAAAGAAAAAGAAGCACAGAGCAAACATGTCGATAACAAACATAGCAGGAAAAAACCGAAACCAAAACAGTCGCATGAAAACAATGCCACGACTTCGGTTATGGCGCAGGCCTTCGCAAAACTGAAAGCCTGAGTTTTAATTCAGCTGGCCAATGAAAATTTTCGATACCCATTGCCATCTGGACAGTCCGGCCTTTGATCCTGATCGTAATGACGTATTGGCCAACAGTCGTAAGCAAGGTGTGAAGCATATCCTTGTCCCTGCGATTGAACGGCAGGGCTGGGACAATTTGTTGTCACTTTGCGAGCAGGAAAAAGGCCTGTATCCGGCACTGGGTTTGCATCCGGTTTTTATTAAACAGCACCAGCCGCAACATCTCGAACAACTGGAACAGTATCTGGCTGAACACCGTCCGCTTGCGATTGGTGAAATCGGTCTGGATTTTTTCATCGACCAGCCGAACAAAGATCAGCAACGATATTTTTTTAGCGCACAATTGGATATCGCAGGCCAGGCAAACCTGCCGGTGTCATTGCATATCCGCAAAGCCCATGATCAGGTTTTGTCGCTGTTGCGCAAGCATCCTGTGCGCGGCGGTTTTGCCCACGCCTTTAACGGCAGCCTGCAACAGGCGCAGCAGTATATCGAACTGGGATTTAAACTCGGTTTTGGCGGGACCTTGACGTATGAAGGTTCGCGCAAAATTCGTGAGCTGGCGCGCGTATTGCCGCTGGATTCAATCGTCATGGAAACCGATGCGCCTGACATGGTCGTGGCCGCGCACCGGGGTCAACGTAATAGCCCTGAATATATTCTCGACTGTTTGCATGTATTAGCAGAATTGCGCGATGAAGATCCCGGCTTCATCGCTGAGCGCACAACCAAAAATGCATTTACGGTATTAGGACTGCATGAAGGGTTTAAATAAAAATGCTGTTCACCCTTCGACAAGCTCCCTTCGACAGGCTCAGGGCGAACGGTTTTGAAACGATTCACCCTTCTTCGATAAGCACCCTTCGACAAGCTCCCTTCGACAAGCTCAGGGCGAACGGTTTTGAAACGATTCACCCTTCGACAGGCTCCCTTCGACAGGCTCAGGGCGAACGGTTTTACTGGACAGGAATTAGGAACACTTATTTAGTTTATAAAGCAGTTTCCTATTCCTGGTCTTTGTCTTTTTCTATCAAGGCATACGCGGAATGGTTGTGAATGGATTCAAAATTTTCTGATTCCACTACATAGGCGCGAATGCGATCATCGGCATTCAGGCGTGCGGCGACGTCACGTACGGCGTCTTCCACAAATTTCGGGTTGTCGTAGGCGCGTTCGGTGACCATCTTTTCATCCGGACGCTTGAGCAGGCCATAGAGTTCGCAGGAGGCTTCCTGTTCGATGAGCTCAATCAGCTCTTCGACCCAGACGAAGTCATTGACCCGGGCGGTGATAGTAATGTGAGAGCGCTGGTTGTGCGCGCCGCGATCCGATATTTTCTTCGAACAGGGGCAGAGACTGGTGACCGGCACGATCACCTTAATGGTCATAATGTGTTTGCTGTTATGGATTTCGCCAATAAAGCTGACGTCATAATCCATCAGGCTTTGTACGCCTGAGATCGGTGCGGTCTTGTTGATGAAATAGGGGAAGCTCATTTCGATATGGCCGGATTCAGCTTCCAGCAGTTCTGTCATTTCACTCATCATTTCCTTGAAAGACTTGACCGAGATTGCCCATTCGTGATTATTCAGGATCTCGACGAAACGGGACATGTGGGTGCCCTTGAAGTTATGCGGCAGATTCACATACATGTTGAAATTGGCAATCGTGTGCTGTTCGCCGCCGCTACGATCGAGAATACAAACCGGATGGCGAATGTCCTTGATGCCGACCTTGTTGATGGGCAGGTGGCGGGTGTCTTTACGGTTCTGTACGTCTTCAATCGGTTGGCTCATGCCATTATTCCTCGGTATAGGTAACGCAGGCGCGTTCGGTTTCCCACAGGGTCACGCTGGCTACGCGGATCACGTCAGTATTCAAGATGCCGGACAGTTCATGGTAGAGCCAGGCAGCGATGTTTTCCGCTGTCGGGTTCTGCTTGACGAACGGCGTCAGTTCATTCAGGTTCTGATGATCCAGACGATCAATCAGTTTGTTGGTTGCCTGCTTGATTAGCTTGAAGTCCAGCCCCATGCCAATCTGGTCCAGCCTGCTTGCACTGACCTCGACTTCCACTTTCCAGTTGTGACCGTGCACACGGCTACAGGGACCTTCGTAGTTACGAAGGTAATGGGCGGCGGAAAAATCCGTAAGGATTTTCATTTTGTAATGAGCGGTCATGATGATACTTGACTAAAAGACTAGGACTTTAAGCGACTGTGGAATGTTTTGCAAGGGGATGATCTTCAATAAAATGTTCAATTCGGTGGATTATACCACTACTGGACAGATCTGCATCGGCCAAAAGCTGTTCGCGGCTGGCTTGTTCCATGAATATATCGGGTAGGCCCATGTTAAGCACAGAAATCGACACTTGCTGTGTCATCAGGCATTCGTTCACCGCACTGCCGGCGCCGCCCATAATGACGTTATCCTCGATAGTGACCAAAAGATCGTGGCTATTGGCCAGCTCCAGAACCAGTGTGCTGTCCAGCGGTTTGATAAAACGCATATTGGCAACGCTGGCGCCAAGCTGTTCGGCGGCGATCAGTGCCTCCGCCAGCGGGGTGCCGAATACCAGCAGGGCAATACGGCTGCCTTTACGTACGATTTTTCCCTTACCGAGGGGCAGGGCGGTCATTTTCTGGCTGATGGCCGTGCCTGGTCCTCGACCCCGCGGGTAGCGTACGGCAGCAGGGCCGTCATGCTGAAAGCCGGTATAGAGCATCTGTCGGCACTCGTTTTCATCGGCTGGAGCCATGATGGTCAGATTGGGAATTGCGCGCAGATAACTCAGATCGAAACTGCCTGCATGTGTGGGGCCATCGGGGCCGACCACCCCGGCGCGATCGATGGCGAAAAGAACCGGCAGGTTCTGCAGGGCTACGTCATGGATTAGCTGGTCATAGGCGCGTTGCAAAAAAGTGGAATAAATGGCAACCACCGGTTTTAGACCGTCACAGGCCATACCGGCGGCCAGGGTCACGGCATGTTGTTCGGCAATACCGACATCGAAATAGCGGCGCGGAAACTGTTTGGAGAAATCCACCAGCCCCGAGCCTTCACGCATGGCCGGGGTAATGGCTACCAGACGATCGTCCTGTTTGGCCATGTCGCAGAGCCAGTCGCTGAAAACTTTGGTGTAGGTGGGGGTGCTACCCGGTTTCTGTTCCAGATCGCCGGAATCCGGATCAAAACGACCCACGCCATGGTAGGCACAGGGGTTATCTTCTGCCGGCTGGTAGCCCTTGCCCTTGGTCGTGACCACATGCAGAAATTGCGGGCCTTTCAGGTGTTTCAGGTTTTCCAGGGTTTTGACCAGGGTATCGAGATCATGCCCGTCAATGGGGCCGATATAGTTGAAACCCAGCTCTTCGAACAGGGTGCCCGGTACCACCATGCCTTTTACATGTTCTTCAGCGCGGCGCGCCAGTTCCCAGACCGAGGGCATCGCGCCGAGAACTTTTTTGCTGCCTTCACGCATAGTGGAATACAGCCGCCCGGAGAGCATGCGTGCAAGATGATTGGATAGGCCGCCGACATTGGCCGAGATCGACATGTCATTGTCGTTCAGTATCACCAGCAGGTTGGCATCCAGATCGCCTGCATGATTCAGGGCTTCAAAGGCCATGCCGGCGCTCAGCGCACCGTCGCCGATAATGGCTACGGCGCGGCGCGGACTGCCGGTCCTGGCGGCCGCCAGGGCCATGCCCAATGCGGCGCTGATAGAGGTGCTGGAGTGTCCCACGCCAAAGGCGTCGTATTCGCTTTCATTGCGACTGGGAAAGCCGCGAAGGCCGTTTTTGACTCGCAGATCCGGCATCCGCTCACGGCGCCCGGTGAGTATTTTATGCGGATAACTTTGATGCCCCACATCCCAGACCAGGCGATCTTCCGGGGTGTCATAGACATAGTGCAGGGCGATCGTCAGTTCCACCGTGCCCAGTCCCGCCGCGAGATGGCCGCCGGTTTTGCTGACTGACTGGATCAGGAACTGACGTAATTCGGTACTCAGGGTTTTCAGCTCGGGCAGTGAAAGTTTGCGCAGGCTGACCGGATCGTCGATTTGCTGCAGGAGTGGGAAGTCGCTGGCTTCGGGCATAGATGACTGATATCGGTGACTTGGCTTGAATAGATCGACCGATCTTCGTCCTATTGGAGTCAACTTGCAAGTGAATCAGGGATTTTCGTAGTATAAAAAGCAGATTATGCGTTAGCTGTTGTTTGTTTTATAAGGACTTTGCGGATGCTTGCTGTTTAAACAACATTCAGGTGTTTGACGATGGTGTTTCCCGATGTTACCTTGCCTGCAGTTTTCAGGTATCCCTCAGGATTTTAGTCCGGGGGGATGAAACGGGAAGCCGGTGCGTTGCACAAAAGTGCATACAAACCCGGCACTGCCCCCGCAACGGTAAACGAGTCAGATTCTGCAACATGCCACTATGTTTTGACATGGGAAGGCGCAGAACAGGAAATTTTCTGCTCGTGAGTCCGGAGACCGGCCTGAAAAACTGTTTTGGTGTCTGCGGAGGGCGGTATACCAGAAGGAAAATGTCCGGTTTCCCTTCTCTGTTTATCCTCCGTGCAAATTTCAAGCAATATTGATTCATCTGCCGAGGAGAATACCCATGACGTCATCTACTGTCATCAGCACCAGCCGCGCTGATCGTGAATCCCGCCTGCCTGCTGCCGCCAGCGCCTTGTTGTTGGGACTGTTTATCCTCTATGGCGTTGGTTTTGCTCTGGGTCAGGGCGACGTGCTGCATAATGCTGCCCACGATACACGCCATACCATGGTTTTTCCCTGCCATTGAATCTTGAGACTGGCAGGAGAAAATAGCATGTTTCGTTCCCTTGTGATTACCGCCCTGCTGGCCGGTGCGGCGGCGGGTTTGCTGCTTACGGCTATTCAGCAATGGCAGGTTACGCCGATCATTCTCGCGGCAGAAAAATATGAAACTGCGGCCGCAGCGTCGGCGATCGAGCATGACAGTCATGCTCACGAACATTCTCATGAGCATGATGCAGCGTCATGGCGTCCCGCTAACGGCATTGAACGTATGTTCTTTAGCTTGCTTGCCAATGTACTTGCCGGTATCGGTTTTGCGTTGTTGCTGGCGGCCGGCATGGGCTTCACTGGCCACAGCGGATGGCGCAAAGGGCTGGGCTGGGGGCTGGCAGGGTATGCGGTTTTCTTCGTTGCGCCGACCCTGGGTTTGCATCCGGAGGTGCCGGGAACGGTCGCCGCCGCCCTGGCCGAGCGACAGTTATGGTGGATATCCACGGTGGCAGCATCGGCCACCGGGCTTGCCCTGCTGATATTCGGGCGCAGTCTGTTGCTTAGGGGCATGGCGGTTATTCTATTGATTATGCCGCATCTGTTTGGTGCCCCCCTTCCCGAACACGCGGGCAGTCTGGTTCCGCAGCAGTTGAGCGATGATTTTATTTTAGCAACGACGATTGTCAACGGTATTTTCTGGCTTGCCCTGGGTCTGTTCAGTGGTCGTTTTCTAGAGCGGTTTTTGCCGTCCGGGAACGTGGCTGCCATATGAAAGAAAGCGCCGACATCTCGTTGCCAGACAACCGGCATCGCCAGCGCATGCAGCGTAAAAAAACGCTGGTCGATGCAGGTATTGCCCGCGCCACCGAGGAGCGTGGGGTGATCGTCCTGCATACCGGCAATGGCAAGGGCAAGAGCAGTGCCGCATTCGGCATGGTGGCGCGGGCTTTGGGCCATGAGCTACAGGTGGCCGTGATTCAGTTCAGCAAGGCCGCTAACAGCAGCGGGGAAGAACTGTTTTTTCGCCGTCAGCCGGGACTGGCCTATCATGTGATGGGCGAGGGCTTTACCTGGGAAACCCAGGATCGCGAGCGTGACTGCCGCGCCGCCGCTGCGGCCTGGCAACAGGCGGCTGTCTATCTGGCTGATCCGGCGTATGATCTGGTCGTGCTGGATGAACTCAATATCGCCCTCAAACACAAATATCTCGCGCTTGAATCGGTCATCGAAACACTGCGGCAACGACCCTCCATGCAGCATGTCATTATTACCGGTCGTGCGGCTCGTCCAGAGCTAATTGAGCTGGCCGATACGGTCACCGATATGCACGCGATCAAACATGCCTATAAAGCCGGCGTGCGAGCGCAAAAGGGTATCGAATTATAATGAGCGGTGCGGTTCATTGTCCGGCGCTGCTGATCAGCGCACCGGCTTCCGGCCAGGGCAAGACGACGATCACTGCCGCGCTGGCGCGTTTTTACCGGCAACAGGGAAAAAAGGTGCGAGTCTTCAAGACCGGTCCCGATTTTCTCGATCCCATGATTCTGGAACAGGCGTCGGGCCTGCCTGTCTACCAGCTCGATCTGTGGATGGGCGGCGAGCAACATTGCCGACAGCTTTTATATAAGGCCGCTGTTGACGCCGATCTGATTCTGATTGAAGGTGTCATGGGGCTGTTCGATGGCAGCTCCTCCAGCGCCGATCTGGCCGAATTGTTCGGTATTCCGGTCTTGGCTGTTATTGACTCGACTGCCATGGCGCAGACTTTTGGCGCACTGGCCTATGGACTGGCCCATTACCGTGCGAATGTTCCGTTTGCCGGCGTCATCGCTAACCGGGTTGCCAGCCCGGGCCATGCCGAGATGCTGATGGAGAGCCTGCCGGATAACATCCCCTGTTTCGCATCTCTCGCACGGGATGCCGCCTGCGAGTTGCCCTCGCGTCATCTCGGTCTGGTGCAGGCGGAAGAAATCGCCGATCTGGATGTCCGCATTGATCAGGCCAGCCTGCTTTTACAGCATAGCGGTTTTGCTTATGAGCCCGAGCCGGTCAGTTTCGAAGGCCTTGAATGGCAGTCACAGGCGGCCAAATTAAAGGGGATCCGCATCGCCGTGGCTCGGGACTCGGCGTTTGCTTTTGTGTACCGGGCCAACCTTGAATTGTTGCAGGAAATGGGCGCGGATCTGTGTTTTTTTTCACCGCTGAAAGATCGGTCTTTACCGTTAGCCGACAGTCTCTACCTGCCCGGCGGTTATCCCGAGCTTCATCTTCAAGCACTGGCGCAAAACGAGTACATGCACGAGGCTATCCGCGCGCATCAGGCTGCGGGCAAGCCGATTGTGGCCGAGTGCGGCGGCATGCTGTACCTGTTTGAATCGCTGACCGACAAGCAGGGGCAGCGCGCCAACATGGTGGGGCTGTTGCCTGGTCATGCCCGGATGCAGACGCGGTTGGCCAACCTCGGTCTGCACAGCGTCGAGCTGCCTGAAGGCGGGCTGCGCGGACATAGCTTTCATCATTCAACACTTGAAACGCCGCTGGAGCCGGTTAGCTGGTCAGCAAGTTCACGCAAGCGGGGACGCGGGGAAGCCGTGTACCGTCAGCAGCGGTTACAGGCGTCTTACCTGCATATGTATTTTCCATCCAACCCGGATGCCTCAGCAAGTCTATTTCTAGCATGACAGAAGCCGTTAAAAGTAAAGTCTGGTTCGTTGGTGCCGGACCGGGCGATCCGGAATTAATGACGCTGAAGGGGCAGAAACTAATCAGTCAGGCCGATGCGATTCTGTTCGCCGGTTCACTGGTGTCCGAGGCGGCCATGCGCTGGGCAAAACCGGGTTGTGATATTCAGGATTCCAAAGGTATGGAACTTGATGCCATTAACCGCTGGTTGATCGAACGCGCACGTAAAAATATGAACGTGGTGAGATTACAGACCGGCGATCCTGGTCTTTACGGCGCACTGATCGAAATGGTGCAGGCGCTGGATAAAGAACATATCGAGGTGGGCGTGGTGCCGGGTATTTCTTCAGCGATGGCGTCCGCGGCGGCGGGAGTAGAAAGTCTGACCTTGCCGGAAGTGACCCAGACCGTGATTCTTACCCGTATGGAGGGTCGCACGCCCATGCCCGAAGGCGAGTCGCTGGTCGAACTGGCGCAGCACCATTGCACCCTGTGTCTGTTTCTCTCGATCACCTTGCTGAAAAAAGTGCAAACTGAATTATACGCCGCAGGCTGGAGCGAGGACGCATCGGTGCTGGTGGTGTACAAGGCCAGTTGGCCGGGCGAAGAAAAAATTATTCGCGGCAGGCTGGCGAATATCCAGGAACAGTGCCGGGCTGAAAAAATCAACAGTCAGGCGATGATTATCATCAGTCCGACGCTGGGCGCCCGCCAGTGGCCGCAACTGAAAAAATCAAAACTCTACGACAAAACCTTTACCCATCGCTTTCGCAAAGCGAATAAAGCATAAGAGGTGCTGCCATGAACAGTACAATCCTGTTAGTCGGTCACGGTTCGCGCAACAGCGAAGGTAACCGCGAAGTCGAACGTTTCTCATCCCTCTGGCAGGAGCAGCATCCTGACTGGCATATTGAAACCTGTTTCATCGAGTTCGCCGAAGTATTGCTGGATACCGGTCTGGATAATGCCGCGCGACATGCGGCGAAAAACGGTAACACGGTTATTGTTGTACCACTTATTCTCAATGCCGCCGGTCATGTAAAAATGGAAATCCCGCAATTTATCGAACAGGCGCGTTTACGCCATCCCGGGATTCAGTTTATCTATGCGCGCCACCTGGGAGCGGAAGAATCGATTCTCGATATTCTCAGACGTAACCTGGCTAAAGTCATGACGGCGCTGGATGTGCCTGATCCGAAAACAACGGGCGTTATTCTGCTGGGACGCGGTTCATCGGATCGTGTCGCCAATGGTGAAGTGGCCAAAATGGCGCGCTGGTTATATGAAGAGCAGGAGCATGAGCGGGTGGATATCGCCTTCACCGGGATTACTTATCCGCGCCTGGAACGCATCGTCCAGCAGCAGGTGACTCTGGGAATGACCCAGATCGCTGTCCTGCCTTATTATTTATTTACCGGTACGCTGATTGAGCGCATTCGGCGGCAGGTGGTGCGCCTGCAGCGGCAGTATCCGCAACTGGCGATAGAATGCGGCGATTATTTTGGTTTTGAAAAAGAAATCTATGATTTGCTGGATAAGCGGGTTATGCAGGCTGCCGGTGAGCATCCGGAAATTGAAAGCGCAATGATGGAATGCGATGGCTGTCAGTATCGATCCATGAACAGCGGGCATGAGCATCATCATGATCATTGACAAGGTGACAGTATGAATAATGTGATAACAGAACAACTTACTCAGGC
>UOFZ01000084.1_pt1 | contig 19749 bp, 16 predicted proteins | sample 1989551 | NCBI WGS metagenome assembly UOFZ01 (sample SAMEA4712198, study PRJEB27164) | hydrothermal vent metagenome | biome: marine basaltic hydrothermal vent biome; feature: marine hydrothermal vent; material: mineral | place: Pacific Ocean | collected 2011-06-14/2011-07-23 | depth 1691 m
TTAGGACGCGCGCAGAAATTAACTTTCCATCTTTGTCTATCAATGATCTAATCGGTGTGCGCACAGCGAAGCTTATGATGGATCCACTATCAAAGCATTGAAATGAGCTCAGAGGCAATTGAAATGATGTGTTACACCCTTGATGAAGTTGGATAGTTAATTTTGATCAAAGCCCTTAGTACCTTAGAAAATGATTTCGTAAAGGTACTTATCTTGTGGTTTCTCCAGGTTAGGTTATTCAACCTCAAGCGGGCGCATACCAATGGTGTTGTAGCCTGCATCGACATAGGTGATCTCGCCGGTAATGCCGGCTGCCAGATCGGAACACAGGAAGGCAGCAGCGTTGCCGACATCTTCGATGGTGACATTGCGGCGCAGGGGTGCGGTGCTTTCCACTTCCTTGAGCATTTTGCGGAAATTATTGATACCGGCGGCGGCCAGGGTTTTGATCGGGCCTGCGGAAATACCATTGACGCGGATGCCATCGGGGCCGAGGCTTTGTGACATATAGCGAACATTGGCTTCCAGACTGGCCTTGGCCAGGCCCATGACATTGTAGTTGGGCATGGCGCGCTGAGCACCTAGATAACTCAAGGTCAGCAGGGCGCCGTCACGGCCTTCCATCATACGGATACCGGATTTGGCCAGCGCGGCAAAACTGTAGGAGCTGATTTCATGCGCGGCGCGGAAGCCTTCGCGGGTGACGCTGTCGAGATAATCACCTTCAAGCTCATTACGCGGAGCAAAGGCAACCGAATGAATGATGATATCCAGTCCATCCCAGTAGTTATCCAGCTTGTCGAACACGGTGTCGATTTCTTCATCGCTGCTGACATCGCAGGGGACGATGATTTCAGAGTCCAGTTCGGCGGCCATTTTGGCCACACGGCCTTCGAGTTTCTCATTTTGATAAGTAAAGGCCAGTTCAGCGCCTTCACGGTGCATGGCCTGGGCAATGCCCCAGGCGATAGAGCGGTTGCTGGCCAGTCCGACGATCAGAGCACGTTTACCTTGAAGAAAACCCATCTTGTTTACCTTTAAATGTATGATTTTGAATTGATGGCCTGTCAATAAAGTTATCCGTACACAGCACCATGTAATGGCCTACCATACCGGAAATACGCTGCCGGGAAAAGAGCCGAAAAGCTATTAAGCGCTTACTTACCAGAGGCTTTTCCTTTGGCTTCTGATTATAATAAACTGCATAACTAAATGAAGCTATTGTGGTCATACTGAATACGGTCACTTATGGCGGATAGCCAAAATTCAATAGAGAGTACGATATTGCTGGTATTAAAAGGGGCGCGACGTTGCATGGCCGATTGTCCATTGTCGACTACATCAGACCGTAATGTATTGTGGCCAGTACTATTAGCCGTGTTATTGATGGCGTTGTTTATACGGGTATCCTCGGCTGCCTGGAATAATCCTTATCCCGACAGTGATCGGGGTAAAAATATTCTCTATTCCTCTTTTTCAGAACGGCCCAAACATCTTGATCCCATCCGTTCATACAGTTCGAACGAATATGCCTTCATCGGCCAGATTTATGAACCGCCATTGCAATACCATTATCTCAAACGTCCCTATGAGCTGGAACCCCTGACGGCTGAGAAGATCCCCCATCCGCGTTACTACGCTGCAAATGGCCAGGAGATCCGGGCCAACGATACTACTACCAGGGTCGCCTACAGTGTGTATGAAATACATATTCGTCCCGGTATTCGTTATCAGCCGCACCCGGCCTTTGCGCGTGATTCGCAGGGGCGGCTGCGTTATTTGTCGTTAACAGAAAAAGATTTGAAAGACGTACATCGTCTGGCAGATTTTCCCTATCAAGGTAGTCGTGAACTGGTGGCGGCGGATTATGTCTACGAGATCAAGCGTCTGGCGCACCCGCGCCTGAGTTCCCCCATACAGGGGTTGATGGATGAATATATCGTGGGTTTGAAGGACTATGCCGCCACGCTGGCGCAGGCCTGGAAACAGCAGGTTGCGAAAGTGGGAGAGGATAAGGCCTTTCTGGATCTGCGTGATTACCCTCTGGCCGGTGCCGAAGTGGTGGATCGCTATACCTATCGCATCAAGGTTAAGGGTCGTTATCCCCAGTTGCTATACTGGTTGGCGATGCCGTTTTTTGCGCCCATACCCTGGGAAGCCGATCGTTTCTACTCCCAGGCGGGTATGAAAGAACGCAACATCAGCCTCGACTGGTATCCGGTGGGTACCGGCGCCTATATGCTCACCCTGAATGATCCCAATCTGCGCATGGTACTGGAGCGCAACCCCAATTTTCATGCGCAGTTTTATCCCTCGCAAGGCGAACCGGGGGATAAGGCAAAAGGCTGGTTGGCGGATGCCGGTAAACGCCTGCCGTTTATCGACAAGGTGGTCTACAACCTGGAAAAGGAAAATATTCCCTACTGGAACAAATTTCTACAGGGCTATTATGATGTGTCCGGCGTCAGTTCAGACAGTTTTGATCAGGCCATCCAGTTCAGTAATCAGGGTGAAGCCGAACTGACGCCCTTGATGCAGGCCAAGGGGATCAAGTTGCTGACCAGCGTTCAGGCCTCGATTTCCTACATGGGCTTTAACATGCTGGACCCTGTTGTGGGCGGATATTCCGAACGTGCGCGCCTGCTGCGCCGAGCCATTGCCATTGCTGTGGATTACGAAGAGTTCATTTCCATTTTCGCCAATGGCCGGGGCATGCCTGCGCAGGGCGTGATTCCGCCAGGCATTTTTGGTTATGTTGGCGGCAAGGCGGGGATTGATCCCTATGTTTATGACTGGGTGAACGGTCGCCCGAAACACAAGTCAGTCGCCGATGCGAAAGCTCTTCTGGCCCGCGCCGGTTATCCGGATGGCCGTGATGCGCGTACGGGTAAGCCGCTGTTGATTCATCTGGATATTACTGGCGGCGGGCCGGAAGACAAAGCACGCTTTGACTGGCTGCGCAAGCAATTGAAAAAGATTGATCTGCAACTGGTGGTACGCAATACCGATTACAATCGTTTTCAGGAAAAAATGCGCAAGGGCAACGCCCAGCTGTTTATGTGGGGTTGGAATGCCGATTATCCTGATCCGGAAAATTTTCTGTTTTTATTATACGGCCCTAATGGCAAGGCAAAATATCATGGCGAGAATGCGGCAAACTACGCCAATCCGGAATTCGATCATCTGTTTGAAAAAATGAAAAGCATGGACAATACGCCCGCACGTCTGGCCCTGATCAAGCGCATGGTCGAAATCGTGCGCCGTGACGGGCCGTGGATCTGGGGCTTTTATCCAAAACAGTTTATCCTGCATCAGAGCTGGTATCACAATGCCAAGCCCAACCTGATGGCGCATAACACCCTGATGTACCGACGCATCGATCCGCAATTGCGCGAACAGAAACGGGCCGAGTGGAACCGGCCCATCATCTGGCCGCTGGCACTGTTGCTGTTGGTGCTGGTGGTCACTCTGATCCCCGCCATCGTGGTTTACCGGCGCAAGGAACGTCAGCCTGCGCTTGTTCGAGATAGGAGCGTGCGTTGATGTTGGCCTATATCATTCGCCGTATGCTCTATGCCATTCCTATCCTCATCGGTGTAAACCTGCTGACCTTCTCGCTGTTCTTCCTGGTGAATAGTCCCGACGATATGGCGCGCATGCACCTGGGCATGAAGCGGGTGACGCCGGAGGCGATTATCAAATGGAAGCAGGAACGTGGCTATGACAAGCCCTTGATGTATAACGCGGATGCCGCCGGGCTGGCTGCGTTTACCGATACCATATTTTTCGACAAATCCGTGAGCCTGTTTGCCTTTAACTTTGGCAGCGCCGATGATGGTCGTGACATCGGTTTTGATATCAGTCAGCGCATGTGGCCGAGTCTTGCCATTGCCGTGCCGGTTTTTATCATTGGCCTTCTGGTTAACATCACCTTTGCCATGTTGCTGGCTTTTTTTCGCGCTACCTATATCGACATCTGGGGCGTGGTGCTGTGTGTGGTGCTGATGTCCATTTCCGCCCTGTTCTATATCATTGGCGGCCAGTTTTTGATTGGCAAGCTGCTGCATCTGGTGCCCATCTCCGGTTATGACACGGGTCTGAGTGCGATCAAGTTTCTGATCCTGCCGGTGCTTATCGGGATTATCGGCGGCATCGGGGCCGGCTCGCGCTGGTACCGGACTATTTTTCTTGAAGAGATCAACCGTGACTACGTGCGCACGGCTCGCGCCAAGGGACTGTCAGAACCGGCCGTCCTGTTCCGGCACGTATTGAAAAATGCCATGATTCCCATCCTCACCGGCGCGGTGGTGGTTATTCCTACCCTGTTCATGGGCAGCCTGCTGCTGGAGTCTTTTTTCGGCATCCCCGGTCTGGGCAGTTATACCATTGATGCTATCCGCAGTCAGGATTTTGCCATTGTCCGCGCCATGGTGTTCCTCGGTTCGGTGTTGTATATCATCGGCCTGATCCTGACCGATATTTCCTATACTCTGGTCGATCCCCGGATCAGGTTGAGTTGAGCATGTCGGCAATGAGACAAAAATTCTGGTTTGCTCCCCTACTCATTCTCTCCCTTATGACAGCATTGCTTGTTTTGTTACCGGGGCTGCTCGGGGTGAAGCCGGTACTGCTCTGGACTGATCGCTTTATCTATTTGTTAGTCGCGGCCGGGATTTTTATGGCTGCTTATATTCGCCATAAACCACACCTGCGCCTGCCCTGGCGGCATGTATTAAATAACCGTCGAGCACTGATTGCGATGGTCATTCTCTGTGCTTATGTAGCTGTCGGCTTGCTGGATTCGATTCACTACCGTCAGCCCCTGCCAGGGGCAAATGCGCACAATGGTGACAAACTGTATTCGGTTGAGGTGTTTAGCACACTCGATGCCTTGTTATCGCATTTACGTGAGCGGGTAGAGAAAACCTATTCGTCACCCTTTGCCTATCAATTGTATGCCATGGAGACCATGACCGCCCGTGATGGCAGTCAGTACCGGGCGTATCCGCGACTAAAATATGGTGCAGCATACCTGCGTGCTCCTGCAGATCAGCGTGGCCGGGATATTTTATTCAAAGCACTGCTCGGTGTAGTCCAGGGGCTGATCATTTTGGCTGTATGGCTGTTCTTGTTACTGGCTTATCTGGCCCGGCGTCAGTCACTGTCGTTTAAACAGGCCTGGCAGCAGTGCCGGCGGGCGCAGTCCGCAAGTGCGCTGCGTACGGTGTTATATACAGTGGTGCTGCTTGTTCTTCTTTCTTCGGTGATCTGGAAACTGAGTTTTTTCTACCATGTATTTGGCACCGACAAGGTGGGTCAGGACGTCTTGTATCTGGCGCTGAAAAGCATTCGTACCGGGTTGGTGATCGGCACCCTGACCACCTTGATCATGCTGCCTTTCGCAGTTCTGCTCGGTATCATGGCGGGTTATTTTCGCGGCTGGGTGGATGATCTGATTCAGTATATTTATACCACCCTCAGCTCGGTGCCGGGTATCTTGCTGATAGCCGCAGCAGTGCTGTCGATCCAGGTGTATATGGCTAATCATCCCGGGTTGTTCGAATCGGTGCGGGATCAGGCCGATCTAAAACTGCTGGCACTATGCGTGGTATTGGGTATCACCAGTTGGACCGGACTCTGCCGCTTGCTGCGCGGGGAAACCCTCAAGCTGCGGGAAATGGATTACATCCAGGCGGCCACCGCCTTTGGCGTTGGCCATTTCACGATTATCATTCGCCACTTGTTGCCCAATGTACTGCATATCGTGCTGATCATGGTGGTGCTGGATTTCAGTGGCCTGGTGCTGGCCGAGGCGGTTTTGTCCTATGTCGGGGTCGGCGTCGATCCCTCCACCATCAGCTGGGGCAATATGATCAACGGCGCGCGCCTGGAACTGGCGCGTGAGCCGGTGGTCTGGTGGTCACTGGTGGCCGCGTTTGTTTTCATGTTTACCCTGGTGCTGGCGGCCAACCTGTTTTCCGATGCGGTGCGGGATGCTTTCGATCCGCGTCTGACTATGCGGGGTAAATCCTGATGGGCCATAAAATCCCCGCCAGTTTGCTTGAGGTGAAGAACCTGAGCACCTGGTTTGGCAGTCACGAACGGCCATTTCGAGTGGTCGATAAAGTCAGTTTTGATATCCGTAAAGGTGAGACCTTCGCCTTGCTGGGGGAGTCCGGTTGCGGCAAGTCCATGACCGCCCTGTCACTGATGCAACTGGTACCTGCCCCTGCCGGTGGCATTGTTGCCGGCAGAGTGCTGTTTCATGAGCAGGATCTGTTGCAGTATTCAGAGCAGCAGATGCGCAGTATACGTGGGCAGTGCTTGGCGATGATTTTTCAGGAGCCCATGACTTCGCTTAATCCGGTGCTGACTATCGGCGAACAGATCGCCGAGGTTCTGCGCCTGAACGGGAAGCAAAAAAGAATTCAGACCGATGTGATCCGTACTCTGGCGGCCGTGGGGATCCCCGATCCTGTTCGCCGCCTGAATGACTATCCGCATCAATTGTCCGGTGGTATGAAGCAACGGGTGATGATTGCCATTGCTCTTGCGGCCAAACCCGAGTTGCTGATCGCCGATGAGCCGACCACGGCGCTGGATGTGACTATCCAGGCGCAGGTGCTGGATCTGCTCAAGGATATTCAGCAGCAGACCGGCATGGCCATCCTGCTTATTACGCATGATCTGGGGATCGTCGCGGATCGCGTGGACAGGTTGGCAGTGATGTATGCTGGCCAGATCATTGAACAGGCCACTCGAGAACAGTTTTTTTCTTCCTCGGCTCATCCTTATTCGCGCAAACTGTTCGCCGCTCTGCCGGGTATGCACAAACGTGACACCGAGCTTGAAACTATTCGCGGCAACGTACCGCCGCTGAATACAGAGTTTACAGGCTGCCGCTTTGCCGATCGTTGTGAACAGGCATTTGCACCTTGTGAGAATGAAATACCGGACTGGCATACCCTGGCCGATGGTCATCGGGTGCGCTGTCATTTATATAGGGGGCGTTCATCGGTAGACGAAGGTGTGTTTGCATCCTCGAACAAACCGATCATTACCGAAAACAGGGATGCGCTGCCCGTGATTATGCAAGCATGGGATCTCAAGGTACATTTCCCTATTCGCAAAGGCCTGTTTAAACGCATAGTTGGCTATGTTTATGCCGTTGACGGTATCGATCTGCAATTGCGCCAGGGCCAGACGCTGGCGCTGGTGGGGGAGTCGGGCTGTGGCAAGACCACGGCGGGCAAGGCTTTGCTACAGTTGATTCGGCCCAGTGCCGGTTCGGTTAAATGGCAGGAGCAGGAGTTGACCACGCTCGAAGGCAAACGCCTGCGGCAGTTGCGGGCGCACTTCCAGATTATTTTTCAGGATCCCTTTTCATCGTTGAATCCGCGCATGATGGTGGGCGAAATTCTACAGGAAGGCATGCGTGCCCAGCATATCGCCGACAGTCGTCAGCAGTGCGAAGCGATGGTCGAACGCCTGTTGCAACAGGTCGGCCTGCCGACTGATGCACGATACCGGTATCCGCATGAATTTTCCGGCGGCCAGCGTCAGCGCATCAGTATTGCGCGTGCGCTGGCAGTCAGGCCCGAGGTGATTGTTTGTGATGAACCCACCAGTGCGCTGGATGTTTCCGTGCAGGCACAAACCCTCAACCTGTTAAAGACATTACAGGTCGATCTGGGAATCAGCTATCTTTTTATTACTCATAACATCTCCGTAGTCGAATACCTGGCGCAGGAAATCGCGGTGATGTATCTTGGCCGCATTGTTGAAAAAGGCCCGGCCGAAAAGGTGCTGACCTCACCGAAACACCCCTATACCGAAGCCCTGCTTTCCGCCGTACCCGTGATCGAGCGTGAATCGAAAGGTTCAGGCTCGCGTGCAATAATTCATCTTGAAGGTGAGCTGCCCTCACCGATTTATCCGCCGACAGGCTGTCATTTTCATCCCCGCTGTCCGCAGGTGATGGATGAATGTCGGCAAACGTATCCATCGGTTTCTATTCTGGATGGGCGACATGAAGTGCGTTGTCATTTGTTTAACGGCAAGTAAAAATAAATCAGGATTAATATGACTATATTTGACTCGATAATATTAGGAATTATAGAAGGCTTTACAGAGTTTTTGCCCATTTCTTCAACCGGACATCTGATTGTCGCCAGCCAGTTTTTAGGCATCGAGCAAACCAGTGTCACCAAGGCCTATGAGGTTATTATCCAGTTTGCTGCTATTCTGGCTGTGTTTTTTAATTACAGAGACAAGTTTACTTTAAAAAAGATAGAGCTATGGAAAAAAGTAATCCTGGCATTTATTCCTATTGGGGTCACAGGTTTTATTTTTTCGCATCAAATAAAAGAACTCTTCAGCATAGAAATAGTCGCGACTATGTTTATAGTCGGTGGCATAGTCTTTTTATTGGTTGAAAAGTTTTTTATCCCTAATGAAACCAATCTGGTTGATGATGTTGAAAAAGTAAGCTTCAAACAATCTTTATGGATAGGCTTTGCGCAGGTGTTTGCTCTTATCCCCGGAACCAGCAGGGCGGGTTCGACCATCATTGGCGCTTTACTGGTGGGTTTAAGTCGCAAGGCCAGTGCCGAGTTTAGTTTTTTACTGGCATTCCCGGTGATGGGTGCCGTTACCGCCTATGATTTGTTAAAGCATTATCACGAGTTTAGTGATGCGAACCTTATAGTTTTGGCGGTTGGCTTTGTTGTCGCATTTATAGTCGCATATCTAACTATAAAACTATTCCTGGCATTTTTGGAAAAATTCACCTTTGTGGCTTTTGGTATTTACCGAATACTGTTCGGTATTATTTTACTTTTATGGTTCAACTCATAAAAAGTATAAGTAATCAGGTACAATTCTACAATCGACGGGGCGAGCGGTTACGGTTAAGGATAATGAGTATGTTCCTGTTCCGGCGTCAAGCCAGAAAAGCTGGGGTTGTGGCCGGAATTCCGCTACCATGCGTTATGAAATTTTTTAGTCGGGGCACGTCAGGTTCTGTTTTCTTGTTAGCGTTGACGCTGATAGCGGTTTTGCCGGTCAATGCTGAGGTACAGACTTTTACTGACGAGAACAGTGGTCTGCAGTCCTGGAAAGCGCAACATCCGGGATTTAGTCTGCAGTTTATCCAATTGCTGCCGGATTATGTGCGCGCCGTTTACAGTGCGCGTGGTTTGCCTAAGAAGGCGGTAGAGTTGATGGCAAGTTACTGTATTTTTGGCACCATTATACAGAACAAATCGGCTTATCCTCTGAGCTACCAGGTGGCGGACTGGCGTTACGTTACCCTGGACGGGCAATCACACCCGGTCAAAACCAAAACCCAGTGGCTCAAGGAATGGCGAAGTATGGGAGTCACTTTCCGTTTTTCGCTGTTGCCCGATGAGCAGACTTTTTCCCCGGGTGACTGGAGCCAGGGTTTTACCACCCTGGCAGTGCCACCGGACACGCCGGTTGCGCTGCATTATTTCTGGACTCTACAAGGTAAGAAACATGAAGGCGTTATTAAAAACCTGCGCTGTGCACCGGCCAAAGCTCCACATTCCTAGTTTGCGCGTATTGAGCGCGTTGTTACTGAGCCTGACGTTGCCGACTTCTATGGTGCAGGCTGCATTTCCGGCGGCGCCCAAACTCAGTCATACACTGACAAAGCTTGAGAGGCCAGTACTGGCACCTGATTTTACCCTCAAAAATATGGACGGTGAGCCGCGATCACTCCGCGACTACCGCGGCAAGGTTGTTATGCTGAACTTCTGGGCCACCTGGTGTCCGCCCTGTCGGCATGAGATTCCTTCGATGGAATCCATCTACCAGGATCTGAAAAAGCGGGGTTTTGTGGTGCTGGGGGTCAACCAGTTTGAGGATCCCGAGCATGTATTTTCCTACATGGGCCAACTCAGCGTGTTTCCGGATTTTCCTATCCTGTTCGATCGTAATGGCAAAGTTTCTGAACTCTACGGTGTCAAGGGTATGCCTACCACGTTGCTCATCGACAAGCGGGGACGAGTCGTCTACCGTGCTGTCGGGGGGCGTAATTTTGACCACCCTGCCGTGCGTAAACTGGTACACGAACTGTTGAATGAATAATACAAGCTCTCGGGCTATAAATAAAAAACATAAAAGATATTAATAAACTGAGCCTGCTTCAGGCACCACATTCGTGGTGCGTTCCGTTCGACAATACTTATGACAGAGTGAGATCATGTAAAGGGATCCCGGCATATGCCATTTATGCCACTGTCGGCGTGCTGAAATTATTGCCGGAAATCTACATTTTCCTGTCTAAATAGCTGTTCCAAATACCAGTACAGTTTTGGAAAAACCGTTCGTCCTGAGCCCTTCGGCTTCGCTCAGGAGAGCCTTGTCGAAGGAAGCTTGTCGAAGGACAAACATTATTTACAGTGTTTCCACGTTCATGGTTCGACAGGGCTCTCCTGAGCGAAGCCGAAGCCTGTCGTGAGTCTCATCGAACGAGGCTCACCACGAACGTGGAAACCCGAAAGTGTACTGGTATTTGGAACGCCTATTTAGTCAGATTTGTATAGTCATCCTTAAATAAATTCTTGTAGATTTTCTGGAACGTTCTATATTATGCTTCATCGATTGTTGCATATGCGCTTATCAATGCCTAAATTGTGGGTTTTGGCACAGATAACTTGTAGCATTTGACACAGGTCAAGGCGTGCTGGAAGCGTTATGACGGAAAATTATGCCTTATAAATTGTAATGAGTCAGCCAGATTTTTAATTTATGAAACAATTTTATCGGTATATTTTCTCTTTAGTGCTTCTTTTTTTGTTCAGTTTAACTAACGTGATGGCTGTCAATATTGATATCAAAGTTGATAAAAAAGCATTGTATGCCCGTTATTTCCCAACGGCAGACAGTTTTAAGGCTGCCGCAAAAAAACCAAAAATTGTCAGTGCCTATAAGGGTGACAAGTTGCTCGGATATATTTTTCAGACCGGAGAGTTGGCCCCTATTCCTGCCTATTCAGGCAAACCAATCGATATCTTAATGGGGCTTAATTTAAAAGGCGTGATGACGGGCGCAAAAGTTACCGAACACCATGAACCAATATTATTAGTAGGCATCCCTGAATCATCGCTGGATACATTTGCCCGCCAGTATGTCGGTAAGTCGGTGACCGATCGGATTAAAGTAGGTTCAGGCAACAAAAAGGGCTATGTCAATATCGACGCGATTACCGGGGCGACGGTGTCATCCATGGTGATCAACCAGACCATCAGTCGTGCAAGCCGCAAGGTGGCTATCAGTAAAGGGATTATCAAGGACAGTGCAGCCCAGACCATGCGCGCTGAGATTCTGATGGATAAATTTAAAAAAGAGGACTGGCCGAGCCTGGTAGGGGATGGCAGTGTGCGGGAATTGCATCTTACGGTTGCCGATGTCGACAAGGCATTTGTGGGCACCAAGGGTGAGGGAGTCAAAGATATTGGCTGTTACGGGGATGAGGCGGAAAAGAACTGTAACGAGTTTATTGATCTTTATTATACCTTGTTAACTGTACCCACGATTGGCCGGAATTTGCTTGGGGATAGTCAATATAAATGGCTGATGGGTGAGTTAAAGCCGGGTGATTATGCGATTGCGTTGATGGCCAATGGATTGTTTTCCTTTCGCGGTAATGGTTTTGTTCGCGGCGGTATTTTTGACCGTGTTCAGTTGCAGCAAAACGGCAACATCATTACTTTCCGTGATCTTGATTATTTTCGGCTCAATGATGTTTATGCCAAAAAAATGCCGGACTTTTCGGAAATGGCCATTTTTATTATCCGTGCCGGCAATCAGTTTGACCCTGGCAGTTCCTGGCAACTGGAGTTACTGGTACGTCGTCAGACCGGGCCATTGCACAGTGTCTTCACCAGTTTTTTTGCTGACTATCAGTTGCCTGAAAAATATTTCACGCGTCCGGCGCCGCCGCCGGAAGCCGAGGAGGTCCCGTTGTGGGTCACAGTCTGGTTACAACGCAAGGTTGAAATTATCATCCTGTTAGTGGCTCTGGCGATATTAACCATAGTTTTATTATTTCAGGACATCTTGGTCAAACGCCCGGTTTTCCTTGAACGATTCCGCACGGGTTTTACTTTGTTTGCTATTTTCTTCATTGGCTATTACACCCTTGCCCAGCTTTCGATAGTCAATGTACTGACCTTTGTGCAGGCCTTGATGCATGAGTTTCGTTGGCAGACCTTCCTCATCGATCCTTTGATTTTTATTATCTGGGCCTATGTGGCCATGAGCCTGTTGCTTTGGGGGCGGGGAATCTTCTGTGGCTGGTTATGCCCCTATGGTGGCATGCAGGAACTTATCAACAAGATTGCCCGGCACTTCAATGTCCGCCAGTGGGAATTTCCTGATGCCGTGCATGAGCGTATGTGGGCGCTGAAGTACATGATCCTGCTGGGCTTGTTTGCTGTCTCCCTGCAATCCTTGTCACAGGCCGAACGATTGGCGGAAATTGAACCATTTAAGACCGCCATTACTTTACATTTTGTGCGTGACTGGGGCTACGTGCTTTATGCGGCAGGCCTGTTGCTGATCTCGATTGTCAACCGCAAGTTTTATTGCAAGTATCTTTGTCCGCTGGGTGCGGCGCTGGTGATTCCTGGTAAATGGCAGTTATTCAACTGGCTAAAAAGACGCAAGGAATGCGGTAAACCTTGTCAGATATGCGCGAACGAATGTGAAATTCGTGCCATAGACAAGAATGGCGTTATCAATACCAATGAATGCCATTATTGCCTGGATTGCCAGATCACTTATTTTGATGAACATAAATGCCCACCATTGATTAAAAAACGCAAGAGAAAAGAAAAGGCAAACGTTGTTCTCAGCAAGGACATCAAGAAGCGACTGGCAGAGACAAAAGCATAAACCATCTCCAGTCAAGGGTCTGATTTTTAATAGTAGTTAAATATAAACGCACATACATTGTGTCAACAGGAGGGTTCTATGAGTAAGAATGACAATAGTGAAAACGAGAAGTCGGGTCTGACAAGACGTCAGTTTATAAATGCCACAGCGCTTGCCGGTTTGGCCGGTACTGGCTTGGGGGCCGGTCTGATTCCCACAACTGCCCAGGCCAAGAGCAGGCATTCTGAAATTGAAGTTGCTCCAGGTGAGCTTGATGAATATTACGGCTTCTGGAGTGGCGGTCAATCGGGTGAAGTCAGAATCATGGGTCTTCCGTCAATGCGTGAATTGATGCGAATTCCAGTATTCAATATTGATAGCGCCACGGGTTGGGGGATTACCAATGAAAGCAAGGAAATTCTGGCCGGCGGTGGCGGCCCCTATCCAAACGGTGATCTCCATCATCCGCATATGAGCATGACGGACGGCCGTTATAATGGAAAATATCTTTTTGTCAATGACAAGGCCAATACCCGTGTTGCCCGTATTCGTTGCGACATTATGAAAACGGACAAGATTATTTCCATTCCCAATGTGCAGGCGATTCATGGTTTGCGGGTACAGAAAGCACCGTATACAAAATATGTATTCTGTAATGCGGAATTCCGTATTCCGCAACCCAATGACGGGCGTGATCTTAACGATCCAAGCAAATACAAAACCATGTTCAATGCGATTGATGCCGAGAAAATGGAAGTAGCCTGGCAGGTGTTGGTGGATGGTAATCTGGATAATACCGATGCTGATTATAAAGGCAAATATGCCTGTTCCACCTGTTACAACTCAGAAGATGCTACCGATCTTCCCGGTATGATGCGCAATGAACGTGACTGGGCCGTGGTGTTTAATATTCCACTCATTGAAGCTGCCGTGAAAGCGGGTAAGTTCACCACCCTGGGTGATTCAAAAGTGCCGATCATTGATGGCCGGCACGGTTCGAAATACACCATGTATATTCCCGTACCAAAAAGTCCACACGGTTTGAATACTACGCACGATGGCAAGTATTTTGTCGCCAATGGTAAACTTTCACCGACTGTGACCATTATCGAAATTGACAAGATTGATGACTGGTTCGATGGCAAGCTAAAAGATGAGCGTGATGTAGTGGTGGGTGAACCAGAACTGGGGCTGGGGCCATTGCATACGGCTTACGATGGACGTGGTTATGCCTATACAACCCTGTTTATCGACAGTCAGATTGTTAAATGGAATATCGAGGATGCCATCAAAGCCTATAAGGGCGAGAAAGTAAATTACATTCGTCAGAAACTGGATGTCATGTATCAGCCTGGGCATAACCACACCACGATGGGCGAAACCCGTGATGCCGATGGTAAATGGCTTGTTTCCTTGTCTAAATTTTCCAAGGACAGATTCCTGCCGGTTGGACCCCTGCATCCGGAGAATGATCAGCTGATTGATATTTCAGGTGATACGATGAAGCTGGTTCATGATGGTCCTGCATTTGCCGAACCCCATGACTGCATGCTGGTTCATCGCAGTAAGATTAAAACGCTGAAAATATGGAAACGTGACGATCCCATGTTTGCTTCAACGCGTGAGCGGGCTAAAAAACATGGTATTGTGCTGGAGAAAGACAACAAGGTTGTACGTAAGGGGAAAAAGGTTTATGTCTATATGACTTCAACCGCACCGACCTATGGGATGGATCATTTTACGGTCAAAAAGGGAGATGAGGTTACCGTAACAGTGACTAATCTGGACCAGATTGAGGACGTAACCCATGGCTTCACTATGAGCAATCATGGCGTGGTGATGGAAATCTCACCGCATGAAACTTCTTCGGTGACTTTCGTTGCAGACAAACCGGGAGTACACTGGTTCTACTGTCAATGGTTCTGTCATGCCCTGCACATGGAAATGCGCGGTCGCATGCTGGTCGAAGCCTGATCGATTCCGGGTGGCCGCATTTGCGGTCACCCGGTTTTTATTTCATTTGAAAATAATGTTGTCACTCCTGAATGAGCATTTATCTGGTGTGGTTTCATATCAGTTCTGAACCTGATTGATGTGTTTTATATAAAATCAGGAAACTCGTTTTTCTTTATGCTGGAACATCCATAACGCAACTGATGCGCAGTTTTCTTACTCTTTTTTTATTTGCGGCATCGCTGCTTAATGCGCCTGGCGTATGGGCAAAGCAAATCAGACTAAGCCCTGCCAGCGATCTGGCTGCTGCGATTAAACACGCTGCGGTTAATGATGTTCTTCTGTTTTCTTCTGGGGTCTATTCCGGACCCTTTGTGATTAATAAAAGCCTGACCTTAAAAGCAGAATCCGGCGCGATATTTGAGGGCCATAAAAAAGGCAATATTCTTCTGGTGCTGGCGCCCAAGGTTACGATTGAGGGGTTTGTTTTGCGCAACTCAGGTATGAACCTGACTAAAATGAATGCCGCTATTTTTGTCGATAAAACGGCAAAAAATATTTTAATAAAAAACAATGTGTTTAAAAATAATCTTTTTGGCATCTGGCTGGATGCGGCCCATGATGCCACGGTGATGGGTAATAAAATTAGTGCCGATCCAACTGTGCGTTCTCAGGATCGGGGTAACGGTATTCATCTTTACCATGTAGAAGGCGCAGACATCGCCGGAAATGAAATCTGGCATACCCGTGACGGGATCTATATTGATACCAGCAATAACAACGTGCTCAGAAATAATGATTTACATGATTTGCGCTACGGTATCCATTATATGTATTCGAACCATAACCGAATCGAAGGAAACTATACGCATAATACTCGTACCGGTTATGCCCTGATGCAGTCCAGATCCTTGACTGTGCTAAATAATCGTTCCGAGAATGATGAAAACTATGGCATTTTGATGAATTATATAACCTACAGTACGTTGAAAAATAATCGTGTTGTAAATGTACATAAACAAATAATTCCTGGTTATTCCGGAGCCAGTATTGCGGGCACAGAAGGTAAGGCGCTGTTTATTTATAACTCGGTATTCAATGTTCTGGAAGGAAATCTGTTTGCCGATAGCGATATTGGTATTCACCTGACTGCGGGCTCCGAAAATAATACTATTTACGGCAATGCCTTTGTGAATAACTATACCCAGGTCAAATATGTCTCTAATCGCCGCCAGGAATGGTCAAAGAATGGACGGGGCAATTACTGGAGTAATTATCTTGGCTGGGATCGTAATGATGACGGTATCGGTGATCGTCCGTTCGAACCGAATGACAATGTGGATAAATTACTCTGGAAATATCCCTTGGCAAAGTTGTTAATGAATAGTCCTTCGGTTCAAATCCTGCGCTGGGCGCAGATGCAGTTTCCGGTTTTCAAGTCACCCGGTATTACCGACAGTTATCCTTTAATGCAGCCGCTTTCATCAAAAACTGGAGCACGGAGAATTTCCTCCTTATGAGTGTCGAAGCAATCCATTTCGAACATGTAGTTATGAATTTTGGCAAGGTGCAGGCTCTGGATGATATCAGTTTGGAGATTGGCCAGGGTCAGGTGGTAGGGCTGCTGGGGCATAACGGCGCTGGCAAGACAACCAGCATCAAGATGATCCTGGGTATATTGCGGCCGACGTCCGGCACGGTCCGTGTTTTTGGCCATGATCCGGCCAACGATGTGAAAATGGCTGCATTACGTAAACAGATGGGCTATCTTCCCGAAAACCTTAGTTTTTACCCGCAGCTTAGCGGCAGGGAAACCCTGCGCTATTTTGCTCAGCTGAAGGGAGCAGGCAGGCAGGAACAGGAACAGTTACTGGATGAGCTTGGTTTACTGCATGCTGCTGACAGGCGGGTTAAAACTTATTCAAAAGGCATGCGTCAACGCCTGGGGCTGGCGCAGGCGATGCTAAACCAGCCTAAATTGCTAATCCTGGATGAGCCGACGGTGGGTCTTGATCCGGTCGCCACGCGAGATCTGTACGACAAGATTGAGCTGCTCAAACAGCAGGGAACTACAATTATTCTTTGTTCGCATGTGCTATCAGGCGTCGAGCAACACCTTGATCGCGCGTTGATTCTTTCGGCAGGTAAAATACTTGCACAGGGCAGTATCGATGAATTGCGCAAACAGGCGCAACTGCCCATGACGATTCATGTTCGTGGAAAAATCAGCAATCAGGACTGGTTTGACAAGCTTCCTTCACAGGGGGTGTCGACTCGTCAGGTTAATAATCACGAATATATATTATCCGCTACGGCCAGTCACAAGCTCAGCCTGTTGCATGTACTTGCTGCCGAGAACGAGATCGAGGACATCGAGATCAGTATGCCGACCCTGGAGTCGCTTTATATCTATTACAATACCCGCTCGCTTGCCGCTTCGGATGATGCTTGCAGACAGGAGGTAATATCAGGATGAATAAGATTCTTGTTGTTGCAGAAAAGGAATTCAAGGATGGACTGCGCAACCGTTGGGTTGCCGGAATTACCGTGGTGCTGGCGCTTTTTGCCATGGCTATTTCCTATTTTGGGGCGGCGGCATCCGGAATGGTGGGTTTCACTTCTCTTTCGACGACTATCGTCAGTCTCTCCAGCCTGGCTATTTTTCTCATTCCGCTTATTGCCTTGATTCTGGCTTATGACAGCATCGTTGGCGAGGAAGAGCAGGGTACCCTTATCCTGCTTATGACCTATCCTTTAAAACGCAGTGAACTGCTGGCTGGCAAGTTTGCCGGTCATGCAGCGATACTGGCGCTGTCGACGCTATTGGGGTTTGGCGCGGCCGGGCTGTTGATAGCGGTCTTTTCCGAGCAGGTGGGGCTGGGAGAATTATTGATCGCCTACTCCATGTTTATTGCCACCTCGATTTTGCTGGGATGGGTATTCATTGCCCTTGCCTACCTTGTCAGTGTGATGTCGCAGGAGAAAAGCCGGGCTTCCGGTGTGGCATTGTTGATCTGGTTTGCTTTTGTGTTTGTTTTCGATCTGTTGTTACTGGGTCTGCTGGTGGGCACCGGTGGCAGTATCGGTGACGATCTGTTTGGCTGGTTACTACTGCTCAACCCGACTGATATTTTTCGCCTGATAAATCTGGGCGGCTTTGAAGCAACCCAGATACAGTCCGGCTTAGCTTCGATTGCCGACAAACAAATGATTCAGCCACTGGTGCTCTGGTCGAGCCTGCTGGCCTGGATTGTTATTCCCTGTCTTATCGCGGTCTGGCGATTCAATAAACGTGTTATATAATCTCACTCTACATGCTTGCGGAATATAATGTTATGAAGCGCATTCAACTGTTTGCTCTACTTATTCTGGTTTTTATTCTTTCCGCTTGTAATTCAGACAAGCATGATTCTTCCCATCATCCGGCGGTTGATATTAACCGCGGCGATGAGTGTCATCTGTGTGGCATGTTCATCAGCCGCTTCCCTGGACCCAAGGGGGAAGCCTATGTGCGCGACAACCCACAGGCATTCAAGTTCTGTTCAACCCGTGATCTGTTTTCCTATATTTTGCAGCCGGATGTAAAAACGATAGTTAAAGAGATTTATGTTAATGATATGGGCAAGACAGACTGGCAGAAACCGGCAATGCAGGCGAATTATTTTACGGACGCACGCACGGCTTACTACGTGATTAATCAGCCACTGAAGGGGGCAATGGGACATACCATTGCTTCTTTTGCCAAAAAACAGGATGCTGAAGCTTTTATTAAAAAACACGGCGGCAAGTTGCTTCGTTTTAATGATATTACCCTTGATATCGTGGCTGATATCCAGCAACCGCCAGTAGGGCATGAATAATCCATGCCGGCCATCCGGCCAATGCCACGATGTCGGGCTTCGAGCACTTTGTCGAGGATGTGGTCAAACGCGTAAAGAGCGGTCCTGATCTATACTGATCCTCGAATCCAGCCAAATATAACTCCTTCCAGAAGCAAATTAGCGCCTTTATATTCACTATTGTTAGCGTTTATAAATCCTTTGGCATTGCCGCTAAAACGTTTGAGTATCCCTTTTAACGCCATGCGGCCTTCTTTTGTTTCAAGTAGCCCATGCCGGATTTTCTCCTGCTCGACTTTGTTTATGCGCTTGCTGGCGGTGATAGCCTGGTTGGTTAATGCCTCGCTGGTGTAAAGAATCTTCATTTGTTGTTTGTCTTTTGGCTTCAGTTTTTTTTGTAAAAAGTCGTGCGAAATATTGCGGCAGAATCTTTATCTTGTTCGAAGGCTGCGTAGACTTTCCACATCCCGCCCCTGATACCACGAATAATGGGCTGGCGTACCGGGTTGTTAAAATGTGCCAATATAGCGAGGGTTGATAGATTGGGCGGCAAGATGCCACAGATGTGTTTACCAATCAGATCATTGAAAGTCTTTATATTCTGATCGTTTTTGTGACTGACAAGATAAAACTGTAACTTGCCTGGCAGTCTGATCAGTGCATTATGGCCAAGATATTTGATGCGCCAGGCAACGAAGTGGGGGCCATCAAAGACGATGTCGTATTTGTCGGCGCGCATGTCGCGCTGGTAGCTCAGCCAGTTATCCGGGGGTTGATAGACAACAGGTTTGCCCAGCAGACCAGTCAGAAAATCGGCAATTGGCCTATACTGTTCTGCTCCTTATTGATTTGAACTCCTTAAATAACCCCGCTCCGCGGAAACTTCATTACTATGTTGTTTTATCTCTGTAATCTGCTCATAAAAGTAAGCGTAGCACAAATATGGAAAATTCTGCGAAGGCCATCACTTTCTTAGAGAAGATCTCATGGCTGGAGGGAGTGCGTCCACCTGTATTCTATCAGCATCGATCGGGCGCATTCGCCCCCGGTTTATCCT